>Ga0310841_100176_pt1 | contig 63577 bp, 56 predicted proteins | sample SM_ome_9_FD_201311 | JGI IMG/M metagenome (GOLD analysis project Ga0310841, IMG submission 201311) | Sorghum-adapted microbial communities enriched on stacked mutant (SM) sorghum from Joint BioEnergy Institute, Emeryville, California... ...
GCCGAACCTCATCTACCAGGCGACCCACGACTGGCCGCAGCTCACGATGGCCCGGGCGCTGTCCGAGCGGGGCGGCTACGGGGCCCGCACGGAGCTCCTGCCGCTGCAGCTCGTCCTGCTCGGCGTCGGTCTCGTCCCGATCTGGGTGGCCGGGCTCGTGGTCCTGCTGCAGCGGCCGGCCTGGCGTCCGGTGCGGGCGCTCGCGGTCGCCTACCCGGTGGTGCTGGTGGTCACGCTGATCACCGCCGGGCGGTTCTACTACTCGCTGGGCCTCGTCGCGGTGCTGTACGCCGCCGGGTGCGTGCCGGCGATCGAGTGGATGGGCCGGCGGCTGGCCGCCCGCCGCGCGCTCGTCGTCGCCGCCGTGGCGGTCAACAGCGTGGTCTCGGCGTTCGTGGCCCTTCCGCTGGTCCCCGTCGGGGCGCTCGGCGACACCCCGGTTCCGTACCTCAACCAGGTCACCCGCGACACCGTGGGCTGGCCGGAGTACGTCCACACGGTCGCTGAGGTGTACGCCGCCCTCCCGCCCGAGGACCGGGCCCGCACCGTGCTGTTCACGAGCAACTACGGCGAGGCCGGGGCGCTGCACCGGTACGGACCCGCGTACGGGCTGCCGGCCGTCTACAGCGGACACAACGAGCTGTGGTTCGCCGGTCCCCCGCCGGAGTCGGCCACCGTCGTCGTGGCGCTGACGCGGAGCCTGAGCTGGTTCGAGCGCCATTTCGCCGGGTGCGAGCCGCGGGCCGCCCTGGACAACGGGGTGGGCGTGCCCAACGAGGAGCAGGAGACGACGGTCCTGGTTTGCCGTGACCCGGTGGGTGGCTGGTCGGCCGTCTGGCCCCGGCTGCAGCACTACGACTGACGGCGTCTTCCGGGACCGACGCCGCGACCAAACGAAACGGCCGGGGCCGCCTGCGACGCGGTCCCGGCCGTGTTCGGAGGTCAGTGGGCCTTGCGGGCGCCGGTGTAGTACTCGAAGAGCAGGCCGGCCGCGGCCAGGATCACCGCCACGCCTCCGGCCGCGAGCAGCCACCACTGCAGGTAGACCAGCCCGATCCCGGCGACCAGCGCCGCCAGGGCCAGCCCGAACGGCCAGTAGCTGCCGGGGCTGAAGAAGCCGATCTCGCCCGCGCCCTCCGAGATCTCGGCGTCGTCCCGGTCCTCGGGCCGGGGGTCGATCCGCCGGGCCACGAACCAGAAGTATCCGCCGCACATCAGCGTCAGCGTGCCCGCCAGCAGGAGCGCGAGCGTGCCGGCCCACTCGATCGTGTCGGTCGGCGAGACGTACCACGTCCACCAGCCGTAGACGACGGTGGCGAGGTACAGGAACGCCGTGACGAGCAGGAAGATCTTGTACTCAGTACGCATGGCAGATCCTCGGCAGGCGGTCTAGGAGGCTTTGCGGTCGGTCTCGAACGGGAAGGTCTTCACCGCGTACGGCGCCTCGCCGATGGCCCGCAGCGCGTCCGGGGTGCTCGCCCCGGCCTCCTTGGCCTCCAGCCACTGCTGGAACTTCTCGGGGCTGACCGCGCGCACCTCGAAGTTCATCCCGTAGTGGTACGTGCCGCAGAGCTCGGCGCACCGCCCCACGTACGCACCCTCGCTCAGGATCGTCGTCTCGAACTTGTTGTCGAGGTTGCCCGGGAAGACGTCCCGCTTGAACAGCAGGTCGGGCACCCAGAACGAGTGGATCACGTCGACCGACTGCACGTCGAACTGGATGCGGGTGTTGGTCGGGACGACGAGCACCGGGATGTAGTCGCTGTCGCCGGTGGTGGCGACGGGCTGGCCGTCCGGGCCCTGGGTGCCGGGGTAGGAGAAGGTCCAGTTCCACTTCGACGCCTGGACCGCCACGGTCATGTCGGCGTTGCCCACCCGCATGACGTCGGTCTGCACCACCGCCGTGTAGTAGAAGAGCACCGACACGACCAGGAACGGCGCGATCGTGTAGACGATCTCGATCGGCAGGTTGTACCGGGTCTGCGGCGGCAGCTCCTCCCCGCGCTTGCGGTAGCGGATGATGCACCAGAAGATCAGGCCCCAGACGAAGAAGCCGACCACGAGCGCGGCGATCGTCGACCCGATCCACAGGTCGAACATCTTGTGCGCCTCGGGGGTGACGCCCCGGGGCCACCCGAAGTTGAAGACGTCGTCGGCCGAGCATCCGGCGAGCAGCCCGAGGGTGAGCAGTCCGCCCGCCAGGCTGGCGATGATTCGGCGAGCCGAGCGTGAACCCCTAGCGACCACCTGTGGCTGCCTCCTGACCTCGTTGTTCCGGCTGACCTCGCTGGTCCGGCCGACCACACCGCCCGGTCACTGACCTGCCGGCGATGCTTCCCGCGCCAGCGACCTATACGACGATCAAGGGCAGACTACTCGCCGCCGTTGCGGCCCGGACGAAGGGGTGGGCCCACTCACCGCTCCGACCGATTCGTCCCCGAACGGACGACCCGGGGCCGGGGCCGGGTGACCGATGACCCGGTTGCCGGACGGATGACCGTGGTTACGGTGGTCGGGTGGTCACCGCCAACGACGTACGGCCCGCCAGCGTACGGCCGACGGAGGGCGAGCCTGACGGTCGACCGCCTCCGGTGGCTGACGACCGGCCCCGGCCGGTGTACCTCGACGCCGCGAGCGCCGCGCCCCTGCACCCGGCGGCCCGCCAGGCCCTGCAGGCCGCCCTCGACGACGGCTGGGCCGACCCGGACAAGCTCTACGGGGTGGCGCGGCGGTCCCGCCAGCTGCTGGAGGCGGCCCGGGCCGCGGTCGCCGAGGCGATCGGCTGCCGGCCGGAGGAGGTGACGTTCACCCCGGGCGGCGCGGACGCGAACCGGCGGGGCCTGCTCGGGCTGCTGCGCGGGCGGCGGCGGTTCGGCGACGCGCTGGTCCACTCGGCGATCGAGCACTCCTCGGTGCTGCACACGGCCGCGGCCCACGTGGCGGCCGGCGGGCGGGCCGTGTCGGTGCCGGTCGACCGGCTCGGGCGGCTCGACCTGGGCGCCTTCCGGGACGCCGTGACGGCGGACGGGGTGGCCGCGGCCGCCGTGATGAGCGCCAACCACGAGGTCGGCACGCTGCAGCCCTTGGACGAGGTGGCGGCGCTGTGCGCCGACGCGGGGGTGCCGCTGCTCGTGGACGCGGCCCAGTCGCTGGGTCGGGTGCCGGTGCCGGCCGGCTGGTCGGTGCTCACGGCGAGCGCGCGCAAATGGGGCGGGCCGGCCGGCGTGGGCGTGCTGGTGGTGCGCACCGGGGTGCGCTTCGACGCGGGCGAGACCGACCTGGCCGGTCCCGTGCCGCCGGTCCCGGTGCCGCTCGCCGTGGCGGCGGCCGCGGCCCTGCGGGCCTCGGTGGCGTCGGCCGAGGCGGAGGCGGCCCGGCTGTTCCCGCTCGTGGAGCGGATCCGGACCACCGTCGCCGCCACCGTGCCGGACGTCGAGGTGGTGGGCGACCCGGTGCACCGGCTGCCGAACCTGGTCACCTTCTCGTGCCTGTACGTCGACGGCGAGGCGCTGCTGCACGCGCTGGACCGGCGCGGCTTCGCGGTCTCCTCCGGCTCGTCGTGCACATCGTCCACACTGGACCCCAGTCACGTCCTGGTCGCCATGGGGGTGCTGTCGCACGGGAACGTACGGGTGTCGCTGCACCGGGAGACGACGGAGTCCGATGTGGACAGGTTTCTGGCGGAGCTGCCGGGGATCGTGGCCGAGCTGCGGGCCCAGGCCGGGGTGACGGGGCTGTGAGCCCGCCCCGCCCGGCCGCACCGGTCACCGCGGGCGCGGGCCGCGGGACCCGACGGGGTGGCCGGGCCAGGACCGGCGTCCGCGCCCAGGCGGCGCGCAGGCGAGGGGGAGGCAGTCAGAATGACCACAGTGGACGCTGACGGCTCGGACGTCGAGGTTCTCGACTGCCGCGGGATGCGGTGCCCGTTGCCGGTCATCCGGTTGGCCCGACGCCTGCCCCAGGTCCCGGTCGGCACGGTGGTGCGCGTCCTGGCCGACGACCCGGCCGCCGCCACGGACATCCCCGCCTGGTGCCGCCTGCGGGACCAGGAGTACCTTGGCGCGTCCGACGGTGGCTCCGCCGAGGGCCCCGCCTACGACGTCCGCCGCCGGCACTGACCCGCCGCTGGCACTGGCCCGCCGCTGGCACTGGCCCGCCGCCGGCACGCACCGGCGGGCGTCACCGACCCGCGACCGTCAGGCCGCCGGCAGGTGCGGGGCGACGTCGGCGGCGCACTCGTCGCCGTAGGAGTCGGCGAGCCGCTTGAGCATGACGTCGGTGCGGATCTCGTACTCCTGGGCACCGGCCGACTCGAGCACCAGCGCGGCCACCAGGCACCCGACCTGGCAGGCGCGCTCGAGGGACAGCCCCCAGCCGCGGGCCGCGAAGAACCCGGCCCGGAAGCCGTCGCCCACCCCGGTGGGGTCGACCGGGCGGACGCCGCTGGCCGCGCGGACCTCGATGGGGTCGATGTCCCGCCCGGTGACCCGGACCCCCTGCGCGCCGAGCGTGGTGATGCGCAGCCCGACCCGGTCGAGCACCGCGGCGTCGGAGAGCCCGGTCTTCGACTCGAGCAGCTCCTTCTCGTAGTCGTTCGTGATCAGGTACGCGGCACCGTCGATGAGGCTTGCGATGTCCTCCCCGTCCATCCGGGCGAGCTGCTGCGACGGGTCGGCCACGAAGGCGTACCCGCGCTCCCGGCACTCCTGGGTGTGGCGCAGCATCGCGGTCGGGTCGTTCGGGCAGATCAGCACGAGGTCGAGCCCGCCCAGCCGCTGGGCCACCGGCCCCAGCTCGATCTCGCGGGCCTCGCTCATCGCTCCCGCGTAGAAGGTCGCGATCTGGTTGAGGTCGTCGTCGGTGGTGCAGACGAAGCGGGCCGTGTGGGCGATCTCACTGACGTGGACCGACTCACAGTCCACGTTGTGCCGCTCCAGCCAGCTCCGGTAGTCGACGTCGAAGTCCGCGCCGACCGCCCCGACGAGGGCCGGGCGCAGGCCCAGCAGGCCGAGGCCGAACGCGATGTTGGCCGCGATGCCGCCGCGCCGAATGATCAGGTCGTCGGCCAGGAAGGACAGGGACACCTTGGACAGGTGCTCGGTCATGAACTGGTCGGCGAACCGGCCCGGGAAGTGCATCAAGTGGTCGGTGGCGATGGATCCGGTGACGGCGATGCGCATGGGCGCGTACCTCAGCTTGGTCGTCGGGTGGGGCTCGGTCGTCGTGGCAGGGTCCGCCCGAGCAGGCCTCGCCCCCGGACGCGGGCGCAAGGTCGGGTCGGGCCACCACGACGTCCCCGGTCCATCCCGTACCCGCGGGCGGGCCGGAGGCGTCGTTGGTTGCCGTCAGCCTAACCAGCCCCCGTGGGCGAGGTGGGGCGCACCACAGGCACCGGTCACCACCGGTCGTGGACCGAACCGGTTCCCGACACGCACCGGTTCCCGACACGCACCGGTTCCCGGCACTCACCAGTTCCCGAACACGCACCGACCCCGGCCGGAGCTCGGGCCGGTCAGGGCCGGGCGATCAGTGGAGCCGGATCGATCAGTGGAACGAGTCGCCGCACGCGCACGAGCCGGTGGCGTTGGGGTTGTCGATGGTGAACCCCTGGGCGTCGATGCGGTCGACGAAGTCGATCGTGGCTCCGTTGAGGTAGGGCAGGCTCATCCGGTCGACGACCACCTCGACCCCGCCGAACTCGGCCACGTGGTCGCCGTCGAGGCTGCGCTCGTCGAAGAAGAGCTGGTAGCGCAGGCCGGAGCAGCCGCCCGGCTGCACCGCCACCCGGAGGCGGAGGTCGTCGCGGCCCTCCTGCTCCAACAGCGCCTTGGCCTTGGCTGCGGCGGCGTCGGTGAGGATGACGCCGGTCGCCTGCGTCGACTCGGTCTGCGGGCTCGTCACGGTGCTGCTCCCTTGCCGATAGGTCGGTCACTCGCCGGCCCCAACACTAGGGCCCCGGCCGACATTCCCCCATGCTACGCGCGGTGGCCGGCATCTCCCCCCAGCCACCGCCCTGGCGACAAAGGGACGCCCTCCCGGCGGAGCCGCCGGGAGGGCGTCTTGTGGCCCAACGGAGATCAGGCCGCCAGGTCGTACCGGTCGAGCATCATCACCTTGTTCCACGCCGCGACGAAGTCGCGCACGAACTTCTCCTTCGCGTCGTCGCACGCGTAGACCTCGGCGATCGCCCGCAGCTCGGAGTTCGAGCCGAAGATCAGGTCGACCCGGCTGGCGGTCCACTTGAGCTCGCCGGTGGCCCGGTCCCGGCCCTCGAAGGTCTGCGCCTCCTCCGAGGTCGGCTTCCACTCGGTGCCCATGTCCAGCAGGTTGACGAAGAAGTCGTTCGTCAGCACCCCGGGCTTGTCGGTGAAGACGCCGAGCGAGGACTGCTGGTAGTTCGCCCCGAGCACCCGCAGGCCGCCGACCAGGACGGTCATCTCGGGCGCGCTCAGGGTGAGCAGGTTGGCCTTGTCGAGCAGCAGGTACTCGGCCGGCAGGCGGGTGCCCTTGCCGAGGTAGTTGCGGAAGCCGTCCGCCTTCGGCTCGAGGTAGGAGAACGACTCGACGTCGGTCTGCTCCTGCGACGCGTCCATACGACCCGGGGTGAACGGCACCTCGACCGCCACGCCGGCGTCCCGGGCGGCCTTCTCGATGGCGGCGCACCCGCCGAGCACGATCAGGTCGGCCAGCGAGATCTTCTTGTTGCCGGTCTGCGCGGCGTTGAACTCCTGCTGGATGCCCTCCAGGGTCCGCAGCACCACGGCCAGCTTCTCGGGCTCGTTGACCTCCCAGCCGACCTGCGGCTCCAGCCGGATCCGGGCCCCGTTGGCGCCACCGCGGTAGTCGCTGGCGCGGAACGTCGAGGCGGACGCCCAGGCGGTGCTGACCAGCTGGGAGACCGTGAGCCCGGAGTTCAGGATCTTCTCCTTGAGGGCGGCGATGTCCGCGGCGTCGACGAGCTCGTGGTCCACCGGCGGGATCGGGTCCTGCCAGACCTCCGGCTCGGCCGGCACCTCGGGACCGAGGTGGCGGGTGAGCGGACCCATGTCGCGGTGGGTGAGCTTGTACCACGCCTTGGCGAAGGCCTGGGCGAACTCGTCCGGGTTCTCCAGGAAGCGCCGGGAGATCTTCTCGTAGACCGGGTCGAACCGCAGCGCCAGGTCGGTGGTGAGCATCCGCGGCTCGCGGCGCTTCGTCGGGTCGTGCGCCTCCGGCACCATGTCGCTGCCGGCGCCGTTCTTGGGCCGCCACTGCCACGCCCCGGCCGGGCTCTTCATGAGCTCCCACTCGTAGGCGAACAGGATGTGGAAGAACTCGTTGTCCCACCGGGTCGGGTGGTAGGTCCAGGTGACCTCCAGGCCACTGGTGATGGTGTCGGCGCCCTTGCCGGTGCCGAAGGTGCTCTTCCAGCCCAGGCCCTGCTCCTCGATCGGCGCGGCCTCGGGCTCCGGGCCGACGTGGCTGGCCGGGCCGGCACCGTGGGTCTTGCCGAAGGTGTGCCCGCCGGCGATCAGCGCGACGGTCTCCTCGTCGTTCATGCCCATCCGGCGGAAGGTGTCCCGGATGTCGCGGGCGGCGGCCAGCGGGTCCGGGTTGCCGTTCGGGCCCTCGGGGTTGACGTAGATCAGGCCCATCTGCACGGCGGCCAGGGGCTCCTCCAGGTGGCGGTCCCCGCTGTAGCGCTCGTCGGCGAGCCAGGTGGTCTCCGGGCCCCAGTAGACGTCGTCGTCCGGCTCCCAGGCGTCGACCCGGCCGCCGCCGAAGCCGTACGTCTTGAAGCCCATCGACTCCAGCGCGACGTTGCCGGCGAGGATGAGCAGGTCGGCCCAGGAGAGCTTCCGGCCGTACTTCTTCTTGACCGGCCACAGCAGGCGCCGGGCCTTGTCCAGGTTGGCGTTGTCCGGCCAGCTGTTGGTCGGTGCGAAGCGCTGCTGCCCGGAGTTGGCGCCACCGCGGCCGTCGTAGACCCGGTAGGTGCCGGCGGCGTGCCAGGCCATCCGGATGATCAGCGGCCCGTAGTGGCCGAAGTCGGCCGGCCACCAGTCCTGGGACGTCGTGAGGACCTCGGCGATGTCGCGCTTCACCGCGGCCAGGTCAAGCGTGGCGAACTCAGCCCGGTAGTCGAAGTCCGCACCCATGGGGTTGGCCGCGGGCGGGTTCTTGTGCAGGATCTTGAGGTTCAGCCGGTTCGGCCACCACTGCTGGTTGCCGCTGCCCTGCGTCGGGTGCACGGCGCGCCCGTGCACCGGGCAACCGCCGGTGGTCGTGCTCGCATCTGCGACGACAGCCTCGTTGTTGTCAGACATGCGAATCCTTCCCGGGCAATGACCCACTTCGTGCGGGATCAACTTCACCACCAAATCTGGATAGAGTCAAGAAAAGGTGGGTCGTGTTACCCGCGCGTCCGGGGGCCCGACGTCCGGGGGCCCGACGTCCGGGGGCTCGACGTCCGGGCGACCGCGGCGGCGAGCGACGCCAGCCCGACCGCCGGCTCGGCCATGGCCCGGACCACGTCCCCGCCCAGGTGGTCGACCAGCCCGTACGCCCGCGTCACCCCGGCCTCGCGCGCCGCCTCGGGGTCCGCGCTGACGCGGCCGGCCAGCACGAGGCACGGCCGGCCCCGGGCCTTGGCCGCGGCCGCCACCCCCGCCACGACCTTGCCGCCCAGCGACTGCTCGTCGAACGACCCCTCGCCCGTGATCACCAGGTCGCAGGCGTCCAGGGCGGCGTCGAGCCCGACCGCCCGGGCCACCACCCCGAAGCCGCCCACGAGCCGCCCGCCACAGGCCAGGATCGCCGCGCCCAGGCCCCCGGCCGCGCCGGAGCCCGGGTGCTCGGCGAGCCCGGGCGGGCACGACGGCAGCTCGGCGAGCACCTCGGCCCACCGGGCCAGAGCGGCGTCGAGCACCGCGACCTGGTCCGGGGTCGCGCCCTTCTGCGGCCCGAAGACGGCCGACGCCCCGCGCGGTCCGAACAGCGGGGCGTCCACGTCACAGGCCCCGACCAGTGTGGCCCCGCGCAGCCGGGGCGGGCCGGTCAGCCCCGCACAGGCGACCAGCGCCGCCCCGCCGTAGGGCAGGACGTATCCCGCCTTGTCGATGGGCGCGGCCCCGAGCGCCGCGAGCAGGCCGGCACCCCCGTCGTTGGTGGCGGAGCCGCCGAGCCCGAGCACGACCGACCGGACGCCCAGCTCGACCGCGGTCGCGACGAGCACGCCGACGCCGTACGTGGTCGTCACCGTCGGGTCGCGCCGGCCCGGCTCGACCAGGTGCAGGCCGCACGCGCTCGCCACCTCGACGTAGGCGGTGTCGTCGGCGAGCAGGATCGCCGCCTCGACCGGGTCGCCCAGGGGGCCGACCGTGCGCACCGTGTGCCGCACCGCGCCCGGGAGGCTGGGCTCGAGGACGTCCAGAAAACCGGGACCACCGTCGGCGAGCGGCCGCACGATCACCTCGTCGGCCGGGGCCGCGTCCCGCCAGCCGGCCGCGATCGCCGCGGCGGCGGCCGGTGCCGAGAGCGTGCCCGCGAACTTGTCCGGGCACACCAGCACTCGCACCCCCGCAGTCTCGCACGTCACAGCGCAAGGGCCATTCGGGCTGACGGCAATCGGGCGTTGGTGTGCAACGATGCGAAGCGTGACAACGATCAGCCGCGCGCACGAGGAGCGAGCGCCCGGGGGCACCGCGAGCACCGGGTTCGCCGAGCCTTCGGGTACGTCGGTCGCGCTCCTGCTGCTCGGGGCCGGGGCCGACCCGAACGCCGAGCGGGGGGTCTCCTGTCCGGGGGCCCTGCCCGCCCCGAGCGACCCCTCCCTGGTCGAACGGGCCTGGGCCGCCAAGCGAGCCCTGGGCGACCGCCTCTTCGTACTGGGCCACCACTACCAGCGCGACGAGGTGATCCAGTTCGCCGACGTCACGGGCGACTCGTTCAAGCTGGCGCGCGAGGCCGCGGCCCGGCCGGAGGCGGAGTACATCGTCTTCTGCGGCGTGCACTTCATGGCGGAGAGCGCCGACATCCTCACCAGCGACGCGCAGAAGGTGGTGCTGCCCGACCTCGCCGCCGGCTGCTCGATGGCCGACATGGCGGCGATCGCCCAGGTCGAGGCCGCCTGGGACCTGCTCACCGAGCACGGCCTGGCCGACTCGACCGTGCCGGTGACATACATGAACTCCTCTGCTGCGATCAAAGGCTTCGTCGGGCGCAACGGCGGCGTGGTCTGCACGTCCTCCAACGCCAAGCAGGTGCTGACCTGGGCCTTCCAGCGGGGCGAGCGGGTGCTGTTCCTGCCCGACCAGCACCTGGGACGCAACACCGCGGTGCTGCAGCTGGGGATGAGCCTCGACGACTGTGTCGTCTACGACCCGCACAAGCCGGGCGGTGGCCTGACCCCGCAGCAGTTGCGGGACGCGCGGATGATCCTGTGGCGGGGCCACTGCTCGGTGCACGGCCGGTTCACCCGGGAGTGCGTGGACGAGGTGCGCGCGCGGGTGCCCGGGGTCAACGTGCTGGTCCACCCCGAGTGCCGGCACGAGGTGGTGACCGCGGCCGACTACGTGGGCTCAACCGAGTACATCATTAAGACGATCAATGAAGCGCCGGCCGGTTCGGCCTGGGCGGTCGGCACCGAGCTCAACCTCGTGCGACGGTTGGCGGCCCGGCACCCGGACAAGCAGGTCATGTTCCTCGACCGTACGGTCTGCTTCTGCTCGACCATGAATCGCATTGACATGCCTCATTTGGTGTGGGCGCTCGAGGAACTCGTGGCCGGCCGCGTCCCCAACCAGATCGTCGTCGATCCCGAGGTGGCCGCCCACGCCCGCGTCGCGCTCGACCGAATGCTGGCCCTGCCCGCCTGACCGTTGCTCGCGGCGACGCCGCGGCCACCGGCGGTCGCGGCAGATTCCGACAGCGGTCGGTCAGAATGACGACACGTGCGGTAGCGGTCCGTGTCGACGATAGGGAAACGCACCGCGGCGTTTCGTCCCGTCCGCCCTGCGCCGGGCAAAGGGCGTTATGCTCTCCCGGCGTTCGATCTCTGGAAGTGCCCGCAGCGAGGCGGAGGTTACGGTGACCGCTGACCGGCCTAATGACGTACTGCGCGTGTACGGCAACACCCCGTTGCGGGGCGAGGTGCGCGTGCGTGGGGCCAAGAACCTCGTCTCCAAGGCGATGGTCGCGGCCCTGCTCGGTGAGAGTCGCAGTCACCTCTACGACGTGCCGCGCATCCGGGACGTCGAGGTGGTCCGGGGTCTGCTCGAGCTGCACGGCGTGCGGGTCACCGACGGGGACGAGCCGGGCGAGCTGGTGCTGGATCCGACCAATGTGGAGCGTGCGAACGTCGACGAGATCAACGTGCACGCCGGCTCCAGCCGCATCCCGATCCTGTTCTGCGGTCCCCTGCTGCACCGCCTGGGGCACGCGTTCATCCCGGACCTGGGCGGCTGCCGCATCGGCGACCGTCCCATCGACTTCCATCTCGCGGCGCTGCGGCAGTTCGGAGCCGTGGTCGAGAAGACCCCGCAGGGCATGTACCTCACCGCGCCGAACGGCCTGCAGGGCACCAAGTTCGAGCTGCCGTACCCGAGTGTCGGGGCGACCGAGCAGGTCCTGCTCACCGCCGTGCTCGCCGAGGGCGTCACCGAGCTGCGCAACGCCGCGGTCGAACCGGAGATCATCGATCTGATCTGCGTCCTGCAGAAGATGGGCGCGATCATCACGGTGCACACCGACCGGGTCATCGAGATCGAGGGCGTCCCCCGGCTGGGGGGCTACCGCCACCGGCCGATTCCCGACCGCATCGAGGCGGCGAGCTGGGGCGCGGCCGCGCTGGCCACCGGCGGCGACCTGTTCGTCCGGGGCGCCCGGCAGGCGGACATGATGACGTTCCTCAACGTCTTCCGCTCGGTGGGCGGCCACTTCGAGATCCACGACGGCCCCGACGGCGGCATCCGCTTCTACCACCCGGGCGGCGAGCTGCGGGCCGTGGCGATCGAGACCGACGTCCACCCCGGGTTCATGACCGACTGGCAGCAGCCGATGGTGGTGGCGCTCACCCAGGCGCGCGGCCTGTCGATCATGCACGAGACCGTGTACGAGCGCCGCCTGGGCTACACCGAGGCCCTCAACCAGATGGGCGCCACGATCCAGACCTACCGCGAGTGCCTGGGTGGCACGCCGTGCCGGTTCGGCCGGCGCAACTTCCGGCACTCGGCGGTGATCGCCGGCCCGACCAAGCTGCAGGGCACCGACGTGGTGATCCCGGACCTGCGGGCCGGCTTCGCCCACGTAATCGCCGCGCTCGCCGCCGAGGGTCCCTCCACCGTCTACGGCGTCAGCCTCATCAACCGCGGCTACGAGGACTTCGAGGAGAAGCTGGTCGGCCTCGGCGCCCACATCGAGCGCCCCTGACCCCTCGCCGCGGCGCCGCGGCCGGTGCGGGCCGCCGGGGTGGTGGGTCGGCGGGGGCGGGTCGGCTAACCTTGCCGACGTGCAGCTGCTGTCGTCCTTCCGCCGCAAGTCCGCCCCAGCCGCCGAGCCGGCGGAGGCCGCCGAGACCGTGGAGACGACCGAGTCCGCTGACCAGACGACTCGGCGGCCGCGCGGCTACACCGTGAGCAAGCGCGAGCTGGGCAAGGTCACACCGAAGCGGCGCAAGGCCGGCCGTCGGGTCGAGCCGCCCCCGGCGAACCGCCGCGAGGCCCTGAAGCGGCTGCGCGAGAAGCAGCGCCAGGCGCGGGCGGAGGCGCGGGCCGGCATGCTCGCCGGCAAGGAGGAGTACCTGCCGCCGCGCGACAAGGGGCCGGAGCGGCGGCTGGTCCGCGACATCGTCGACGCCCGGCGCAACCTCGCGAGCTTCTTCCTGCCGGGCGCCCTCCTCGTGATCCTCGGCTCCTCCCCGACCATGCCGTTCGAGGTCCAGCTCGGCGCCAACGTGTTCTGGGTCTTGCTGGCGGTCGGGGTGATCGTCGACAGCTTCCTGCTCACCCGTCGGGTCAAGAAGATCATGCTGCGGCGCTTCCCCAAGGCGGACAAGCCGCCGCGGTCGCACTACTTCTACGCGATCATGCGGTCGTTCCAGTTCCGCCGCCTGCGCATCCCCGCCCCGCAGGTCAAGGTGGGCGAGCGCATCGAGTAGGGCTACGCGTCGAGTAGGGCGCCGGCGGGTCGGGTAGGCCTACGGCAGGCCGAGCAGGCGCAGGCCGGCGGCGACCGCGGCGGCGAGCACGACGGCCACGACGAACGGCGCCCGCAGCAGTCCGGCGACCAGCCCGGCGACCACCCCCGCGGGCCGGGCGACACCGGCGAACTCCCCCGACTCGATGATGGCGGCCGTCGCCGCCAGCGCGGCGAGCAGCGCGACCGCCGCGTACGGCAGGAGCCGGGTCACGGCGCCGCCGCGGCCGGACCCAGCGCGGCCGGGCTCGGCATCAGCGGCCGGGCCCGACACGCGACGGGCCAGCAGCACGCCTCCCAGGCGCAGCGCGTACGTGCCGAGCGCCAGGACCGCGATCACCACGATCAGGGTCGATGTACTCATGGCGCCCCTTCCGAGACGGCGGCGGGGGTCGGCGACCGGGGGGACTCCGGCGGGTCGGGGTGCCGTCCCACGGCCAGCAGACCGAGCAGGCCGAGCAGCACCGGCAGGCCGGCGGGCAGGACGAGCGCGGCGAGCACGGCGACGACGACGGCGACCAGGGCCACCCGCAGGCCGGCCGCCTCGCGCAGGCGCGGCAGGATCAGCAGCAGGATCGCCGCGGGGAACGCCGCGTCGAGGCCGAACCGGGACGGATCGGTGACGTTCGACCCGACCACCACGCCGAGCAGCGTGCCGATCTGCCAGCAGATGAACAGGGCGATGCTGGTGAACCAGTAGGCGGCGCGGCGCCGGGGCAGGTCGGGCTGCGCCAGCGCGAAGGCCACCGCTTCGTCGACCATGATGTGGCTGCCGAGCAGCCGACGCGCCCAGGACCTCCCGAACACGTCGCCGATCGTCAGGCCGAACGGCAGGTGGCGGGCGTTGAGGAGCAGGCCGCCGAGGACGGCCGCGACCGGGCTCCCCGCCGCCACCAGGGAGACCGCGAGGAACTGCGACCCGCCCGCGAAGACGAAGACGGAGAAGGCGACCACCGCCCACACGGGTACGCCGGCGGCGACCGCGATCGCGCCGTACGAGACGCCGACGAAACCGGTGGCGACGACGACGGTCAGGATGTCCCGGACCAGCCGCCCGCCCAGCGTTCGCCACACCGCCCTCACGTTCGATATGGTGAACACATCGAGGTCGTGTTCGTCAAGCCGAACGGAAGTGACCGGGGTAACGAACAGCTTCGGCGCGGCCCCGTGAAACGCCGGCCGGCCGGAGTGGCGAAACGCCCCAGCGACGGAGTACGAACCGACAGGACCGGACCACGAACCCACGGGAGCGAAAGCCGTATGGCCGACTCGGGCCCACCCATCGCCGCGATCGCGGCCGCCCTGCGTCGGGAGCGGCAGCGCGCCGGGCTGACGCTCAGCGAGGTGGCCCGGCGGGCCGGCATCGCGAAATCGACGCTCTCCCAGCTCGAGGCGGGCAACGGCAACCCGAGCATCGAGACGCTCTGGGCGCTCGGCGTCGCCCTCGGCGTGCCGTTCAGCCAGCTCGTCGACCCCCCGACGTCCCAGGTCCGCGTGGTCCGGGCCGACGAGCGGACCAGCATCCCCGCGGACCGGGCCGACGTCGCCGCCACCCTCCTGTCGGCCGAGGCGCAGCCGTCCCGACGCGACCTGTACGTGATGACGCTCGAGCCGGGCTCGGTCCGCCTGGCCGACCCGCACATCCCCGGCAGCGTGGAGCACATCGTGGTGGCGGCCGGCCGGCTGCGCACCGGGCCAACCGACGAGCCCATCGAGCTCGGCACCGGCGACTACGCGAGCTTCCGGGGCGACGTCCCGCACACCTACGAGGCCCTGGCCCCGGGCACCTGGGCGGTGCTCATGATGGAGCACCGCTGATACTCCACAGTGGACCATGACCATCCCTGCGTCATGACCGGCCCGGGCTCGTGATCGGGCTCATGATCAGAGTGAGGCGAACCCAGGCGGTGGCCGGACCAGTGCCTCACCGTGATCAAGGACCGTGTTCCCGGTGAAGCAGAACCCCGGTTGACGCCGCACCAGCGCCTCACGGCGATCATCGATCTCATGACTGACCGGTGGATGACCCGCCGGCGTCCCCGGCGTAGAGGCGGGCGACGACGTCCTCGATCGTCGGTTCGGTGACCGCGATGTCGCGCAGCGACCCGAGCGCGGCCAGGGTGGCGACCAGGTGCCCGGCCGGGGTGCGCCGGCCGTCGAGGGCGAACGTCAGGACGCGACCGTCCGGGGAGGACTGGACGAGGTCGACCCCCGGGAGCCGGACGGGCTCGGTGAGCGGCTCGGCCAGGGTGGCCACGACCATCCGCCGCGACCCGTACCGGGCGTGCAGCGACTCCAGCGTCCCGTCGTGCACGACGCGACCGTGGTCGATGACGACCAGCCGCCGGCACAGGCGCTCGATGTCGGCCAGGTCGTGGGTGGTGAGCACCACCGTCGTGTCGCCGCGGTCGCGCAGCTCGGTGAGGAACGCCCGGACCGCCTGCTTGCTCAGCACGTCCAGGCCGATCGTCGGCTCGTCGAGGAAGACCACCTGCGGGCCGTGCAGCAGCGCGATCGTCAGCTCCGCCCGCATGCGCTGCCCCAACGACAGCTGCCGCACCGGGGTGTCCAGAAAGGACAGATCCAGCTCCCGGGTGAACCGGGCCAGCCGGGCCGCGTGGTCGGCCGGCGGCACCCGCCAGATGTGCCGGGCCAGCTCGAACGAGTCCCGCAGCGGCAGGTCCCACCAGAGCTGGCTGCGCTGGCCGAAGACGACGCCGATCCGCCGCGCCAGCTGGCGCCGCTGCCGCACCGGCTCCAGCCCGCACACCCGCAGGTACCCGGCCGTCGGCCGCAGCACGCCGGTCAGCATCTTGATGGTCGTCGACTTGCCGGCACCGTTCGGCCCGAGGTAGCCGACCAGCTCACCCGCCTCGATCCGCAGGTCGATCCCGTCGACCGCGGTGACCACCGACCGCTGACGGCGGAAGCGGCCGACCCGCCGGCGGACGACGAAGTCCCGGCGCAGGCCGCGCGCCTCGATGACCGCCGACGTCATGATCCCGTACTCCGGTACCGGCGGACCCCGAACCGCCAGATGGCGCCGGCCAGCAGCGCGGCCAGCACCGCGACCGCCGGCGACGACCAGGCGACCAGCGCCGGCGCGCCGAGCGGGTCGGGCCGGCCGAGCAGGGCCAGCGTCGGGTAGTAGGCGACGAACGCGAACCCCAGACCGTACGCGAACAGGTACCGGAACGCCGGCCCGTACACGGTGACCGGGAAGGAGGTGAAGTCCCGGCCCCCGTACGTGAACGCGTTCGCGAACTCGCCGGAGTCGATCCACCAGAAGGCCACGGTGGCCGTGGCCACGAAGATCGCGCCGAAGAGCACCGCACCCGCGACCGGGGCGACGGCCAGCAACGCCAGCCGCGCCGGCGTGAGCTCGATCGGGGCCCGCGACACCGCGATCGCGAGGATCACGAACGCCACCCCGATGCGGCTCACCTTGCGCAGCGGCAGGTCGGCGCAGAGCAGCTGCCCGAGCACCGACAGCGGGCGCACCAGGGCGGCGTCCAACTGGCCGGTCCGGACGTAGAGCCGCAGCTTCTCGATCTGCCCCACGGCGACGTCGGCAAGCGCGAACGAGAGCGCGGCCAGGCCGAACATCACCAGCACCTCGTCGGCGCGGAACCCGCCGATGTCCGGCGTGACCTGGAACAGCACGATGATCGTCGCCACGTCGAGCAGGGGCGCGAGCGCGTTGGCGGCCAGATCGATGGCGAACGACCCCCGGTAGGCCGTGTAGGAGCGGACCTGGGCCCACAGCAGGCGCGCATAGATCGAAATATCACCCACCCTGCACCACCAGCTTCGCCGTGGCCCGCCGCTGGACGAGCCAGCACAGCCACAGCAGCGCCGCCGCCCAGGCCGCCTGTCCCGCCACCTCGGCCAGCAGGGCCGACGGCGCGCCCCGCTCGACCAGGACGTCCAGGGGCGCCTGCATCATCGACGGGAACGGCGTGGCCACCCAGACCGCCGTGTCCAGCCAGCCGGGAATGAAGTGCACCGGGAACGCCAACCCCGTCAGCAGCGACGTGCCGACGATCCAGGCCATCTGCACCCCGCGGGTGTCCAGGAACCAGAAGCCGACCGCGTTGACCAGGTAGCGGGCGGCGAACGTGACCACCACGGCGAGCAGCGCCGAGGCCAGGAACAGGGGGTACGTCTGGGGCCGGTGGGGAACGTAGAGCGAGAAGGTCACCGCGCCGACGGCGATCGGAACGACGAACCGGGTGAGCGCGGCGTACGCCGCCCGCCCGAAATCAACGTACAGATAGGACAGCACCGGATGGATCGGGCGCAACAGATCACCGACCACGTCCCCGGTGCGGATCCGGTCGGCCAGGTCGGTCCACCCCCACAGCGCCACCACCCCGATCAGCCCCTGCGAAGCCCAGGTGTAGAGCGCGAGCTGCTCGGCGGTGTACCCGACGGTCGGCGTCGTCGGGTCGGCGGCCGCCACGGCCAGCAGCACGTAACAGCGCAGGAAGCCGAAGACGGAGTTCGTGGTGGCGGCGGCCACCGTCGCCTGCCGGTACGTGGCGTAGCGGCGGAACCCGGCCCGGGCCAGCGCGAGCGCCGTCGCGACCTCCGCCCGCAACCGTGGGCTGACGGAAGCCGCGCCCACCGCCAACCCTCCCTTCCCGAGACCGGACCGCCGACGGCCGCCGCCGACCAGCAGCGCGCACCGAATAGAGTGGGGCGCAGCCGGGCGCGACCGGACCGCCACCCTAGCCTCGCCGACCGCACCCGCGCACCATAGGTTTACGCAACGCCGTTCGAGCCCCAACGAGGTGAGCCCGCGTGACCGACGACCGCTACGAGCAGCGGCCGGACCGGCCCGCGTGGGCCGCGGTGCCCACCATGCCGTGGTCCCAGGTGGAGCAGGCGGTCCGGGAGGAGGAGCGGGGGCGGTTCCGGGTCGGGGATCCGGCGCCGTGGCCGGAGGAGCAGACCGTTCGGTCGGTACCCACGCCACCGCCGACCCCGCCGACGCCCCCACCGCCGCCGTCGGCCGACGCCTTGCGGGACGACCCCGAGCGGGCGCTGGCGAGCATCCGGGTGTCGCTCGACCCGAACACCCTGCACGAGGTGCCGGAGAGCGCCTACGAGCTGTACAAGATTCGCGAATCGCTCACCGAGAAGATCAACGCCGCCAACGACAACGCCAGCCGGGCTCGCCTGCTCGGGCTGCGGTCGGTGGTGGCCCGCTACCTGGGCGAGCTGGAGGCCGCGCACAGCGACGCGAAGATGGCGCTCGCCCACGCCGAGGCGACCGGGCAGCTGCGGCGCATCGCCGTGGCCCGCTGCCGGCTCGCCAACGTGCTGGTCCGGCTCGGCCAGCTCGAGGAGGCCGACCAGCTCTTCGCGCTGGCCAACTCGCCCGAGCTGCCCGACCGCCTGCGGGCGACCATCCACCACTACGCCGGCAAGTGCGCCTTCGAGCAGGACCGATACATCGAGGCATGCCAGCATTTTGAGAAGGCGCTGGAGCTGCGGCGCGACGGCGACCCGGAGCTGGTCGCGGCGACCGAGGTGGCGCTGGACGCGCTGTTCGCCCGGGTCGCCCAGCGGGGCTGGGGTCCCTACCCGCGCAGCCGGGACGAGATCCTGCGTACGCACAAGCCGCCGGTGCCGACCTTCGAGGAGAGCTACGACCGGTGGGGCTTCCGCAACGAGGACGGCAGCTGGCCGATCGCCCCGCAGTTCGCCGACGTCCAGCCGTTCCGCGAGGGCGTGGCCTGGGTCCGGCCGGTCGGCATCGAAACATGGGGGCTCATCGCGGAGGACGGCCGCCTGCTCATCGATCCGCGGGTGGGCTACCTCGGCGTCGCCAGCTTCTCCGACGGCCTGGCCTGGGTCTCCGCCACCGGCACCGGCGGGTGGTTCGCCATCGACAAGAACAACCGGGTGGTGATCCAGTCCGCCTTCGACGACGTCCGCCCGTTCCGGCGTGGCATCGCCGTGGTGCGCCAGAACGGCCGCTGGGGCGCGGTGGAGCGGGACGGCCGCCTGGCCGTCCAGTTCGCGTTCGACGCCTTCGCCACCGGCATGGCCGACGGCCGCTACGTGGAGGGCTTCACCGACGAGGGACTGGCGATCGTCGAGATCGGCGGCCGCAAGGGGGTCATCGACCGGACCGGCCGGGTCATCGTGCCCCTGGCCTACCCCACCCTGGTCATCCACCCGGTGGCGTTCCTCTTCACCGACGAGAACCACCGCTGGGGCGCCCTGGCCCGCGACGGGTCACCCCTCATCGAGCCCACGCACGCCAGCCGCTCGTCGGTGACCAACGAGCTCGAGCAGCTCCTCGCCGACACCCGTCCCCTGCTGTAGCCGCCGCCCGCCGCCCTGGCGGGGCCGCGCGGCGTCGGTCCGCCGGTCGCGTCGGGCGAGCATGGACGTCGGGCGGTCGGTCGCGCCTGGGTGGGACCGACGTCGCGGGCCTGATCCTCTGATCGGCCGGTCCAGGAATCGGCGTGGGCGATACCCGGGCGGCCGGATAGGCTCGCGGGCATGGAGTTCCGTCATCTTGGCCGATCCGGCATGAAGGTCAGCGAGATCTCGTACGGCAACTGGATCACGCACGGCTCCCAGGTGGACGACGACACGGCGATCGCCTGCGTCCACGAGGCGCTGAATCTGGGCATTACGACCTTCGATACCGCCGACGTCTACGCGAGCACCCGTGCCGAGTCCGTCCTCGGCCGTGCCCTGAAGGGCCAGCGCCGGGAGGGGTTGGAGATCTTCACGAAGGTCTACTGGCCGAACGGATCCGGTCCGAACGACCGCGGCCTCAGCCGTAAGCACATCATGGAATCCATCAACGGATCGCTACGGCGGCTGCAGACGGACTACGTCGACCTCTACCAGGCCCACCGGTACGACTTCGCCACGCCGTTGGAAGAGACGATGGAGGCCTTCGCCGACATCGTGCGGGCCGGCAAGGCGCTCTACATCGGAGTGTCGGAGTGGACGGCCGAGCAGATCCGGGCCGGGCACGCGCTCGCGCGGGAGCTACGCATTCCGTTCGTCTCCAACCAGCCGCAGTACTCGATGCTGTGGCGGGTCATCGAGGCCGAGGTGATCCCCACCTGCGCCGAGCTCGGCATCGGCCAGATCGTCTTCTCCCCCATCGCGCAGGGCGTGCTGACCGGCAAGTACCTGCCGGGGCAGCCGCCGCCGGCCGGGTCGCGGGCCACCGACGAGAAGGACGGGGCCCAGTTCATCCAGCGCCTGCTCACCGACGAGGTGCTCACCCGGGTGCAGCAGCTGCGCCCGCTCGCCGAGCAGGCCGGGCTCACGATGGCCCAGCTCGCCGTCGCCTGGGTGCTGCAGAACCCCAACGTCTCCTCGGCGATCGTCGGCGCCAGCCGTCCCGAGCAGCTCCGCGACAACGTGAAGGCGTCCGGGGTGAAGCTCGACGCCGACCTGATGAAGGCGATCGACGAGATCCTCGAGCCGGTCGTCGAGCGCGACCCGGCCAAGACCCAGAGCCCGCGCACGCGACCCTGACCCGATCGCTTCCCGACGCCGCACCGGGGCCTGGCCTTCCGCCAGGCCCCGGTTTGTCGTGGCCTCCGGTCCCGCCGGGAAACCCGATCCTGTCCGGCGCCCGGCTCGCGGCGGGGCGGCCCACCACCGCGCCCGACCGCCGCAGCGCGGTCGCGGCCGGCTCAGCTCCAGAACTGGACCAGCTCGAGACCGTCCACGATGAGATGCCCGGGCAGGCCGACGAGCCTGGCCGCGCCGAACACGGCGAACCAGAAGAACTCGCCCGAGAGGGGGTTGAAGATGATGACGAGCAGGATCAGGAACCCGAACGGCGCCGCGTAGTCGTACAGCTTGGCCAGGTCGCCGCGCAGCCAGGGCCGCAGGGCGTTGCCACCGTCCAGGCCGGGCACCGGCAGCAGGTTCAACGCGGCCGCGGTGAGCTGCAGAAACGCCAGGAAGGCCACCGCCGCCCAGAACGTCGGGTGGGCCCGGGTGTTGACGCCGACCAGGAACGGCGACGCCAGCACGAGCAGGAACACGACGTTGGCCCCCGGCCCGACCAGGCTGATCAGGCTGGCCCGGCCACGGGTGCGCACGGCGCCCCGGTCCACCCACACCGCCCCGCCGGGCAGGCCGATGCCGCCGATGAGCAGGAAGACGAGCGGTATAACAATCGACAGGAATGGATGAGCGTACTTGAGCGGGTTGAGCGTGAGGTACCCGCGGGCCTCGACCGAGTGATCGCCGCTGCGGTAGGCGAACAGCGCGTGGGCGTACTCGTGCAGCGACAGCGACACGACCCAGCCGGCGAGCACGAAGAGCAGCACGTTGACCACCGGGCTGCCGTACTCGAACCAGGCCATGACGCCGCCGGTGAGCCACACCGCCACGACGCCGAGGAAGACCGGCGAGGGCCGGAACGCGGCCGTGCGGCTCGCGCTCGTGCGAAAGGCGCTCACGAGCTCGCCGGCAGGAGGCTCATGCGGTACTCGACCCGGTCGTCCTCGAGCAGGACCGCCGTCACCACGCCCTTCGCGACGAGGTCCCGCCAGGACTGTCCGAGCCACGACTCCGCGTCGGACTGGCTGGCGAACGGCTCACTGCAGCCGGCGTCCTGGCGCCCGTCCTCCGCTTCGTACCGCCATGTCCATGCCATGTCTTTCTCCCTCGCGGTCTTTCTCCCTCGCCGTCTTTGTCCCTCGGCGTCCTTGTCCCCCGCCGTCTGGCTGCCTCGGCGTCCGGTCGTGGCCCACCCCGGTGGCTGGCTACCCAACTCGCCACCAACGGCCCCGGCAGCTGGCCAACGGTCCCGCAGCTAGGGTACGGCGCATGTCCTCGGGGTCCTGGCGGCGCGCGCTGGTGCTGGGCGGCACCCGCTCCGGCAAGTCCGAGCTGGCCGAGCGGCTGCTCGCCACCGAGCCGAGCGTCCGGTACGTCGCCACCGGTCGGCGGTCGGCCACCGACCCGGAGTGGACGCGCCGTATCGACGCCCACCGTGCCCGCCGTCCGGCCACCTGGCGGACGGAGGAGGTCGGTGACGACCCCTGGCGCCTGCCGCCCCTGCTCGCCGGGGCCGAGCCCAGCGATGCGATCCTCGTCGATGACATCGGCACCTGGGTGGGGGCCGTGCTGACCGCCGCCGACCCGACGGACTCAGCCGACCCGACGGACCCGGCGGGTGCGGCAAGCTCCGCGGACGCGACGGATTCGGCGAGTGATCCGCTGGTCCGCCGGATGAGCGATGAGCTCGGTGCCGCCGTGCGCGCCTGCCCGGCCCGGCTCGTCCTCGTCAGCCCGGAGGTGGGGCTGGCGCCGGTGCCGCTCACGCCGGTCGGGCGAGCCTTCGTGGACGCGCTCGGCGCGACCAACCTGGCGCTCGCGGCGGCCTGCGACGCCGCGGTGCTGGTCGTCGCCGGCCTGCCCGTGCCGCTCAAGGGCACCCTCTAGCCGTCGGCGGCACCCGCTGATCGCCCGCCGACGGTGGCGCGTCCCACGACGCCCGAGGCTCCACCGCGCCCGGTGGCGCCTACTGATCCTTGGCCACCCAGTCCGGATGGGCGGCCAGGAAATCGAAGACGGTCTCGTTCTTCACCGCCCGGAGCAGGTCGAGCATGTCATCGGTGAGGCACTGCTCGGTGCCACCCGGGATGTTGCAGAACGTGCCGCCGTTGGTCTTGATCATGACGATGTCGTCCGCCCGCAGCGACTTGAGCGTCCACACCCAGTCGATCAGCTCGTGGCCACCGAGGTTCATGGTGAGCATGTCGCCGGCGGCTTCCCGCAGCTTGTTGATGGTATTGATGTTGGTGAGAGTATCGGTGCTCGCCACCTTCTTGACGATCGCCTTGAGCAGCTGTTGCTGGTGGCGCTGCCGGTCGTAGTCGGAGTTGGGCAGACCGTAGCGCTGGCGCGAGTAGTCGAGGGCCTGCCACGGCTCCAGGTCCCGGCATCCGACGGTGTAGTGGTACCCCGACCCGTACGGCCCGCCCGCGGGGTCGTCGGTGTTGAGGCCGCCCCAGAGCGGGATTCCGGAGAAGGTTCCGTCGGGGTAGTAGTGGATCGAGTAGAAGTCGGAATCGATGCACATGTGCACACCGCCCAACGCCTCCACGACCGTCGTGAACCCCTCGAAGTCGATGGTCGCCCAGCCGTGGAACTCGAGCCCGAGCCCGCCCGGGACGAGGTTGTTGATGGCCCGCATGGTCAGCTCGGCCCCGCGGGCCCGCCCCTCCGGGCTGAGATCGGACTCTCGCTCCCACACGTTGGGTCCGGGACCGGTGGTTCTCGTCCCCACGAAGAAGGCATTGTTGATCTTGGTCGTCCAATCGGCGTTCAAGCCGGTGGCCGGGTAGGCCGGGATGGTGGCCTGGGTGTCCCGGGGGAACGAGATCATGTACACCACGTCGTGGGTCGGCGGGATGTGCACCAGCACGATGGAGTCCGCCCGCCGGTCGGTCTGCCCGGGAACATCCGGATTGTCCATACCGAGCAGCAGGAAGTTGATCGCGCCCGAGATGTCCTCGCCCCGGATGTCCTCGGGGATCGGGGCCCCGGCGTTGATGTCACTGGGCACCAGCAGCCGCTGCAGGAGGGTCGGCCCGACCACGACACCCCCGCTGCCGAGCAGCACCAGGGCGCCGAGGATGACGCTGAGGAGGGCCCACAGCGGAGCCTTCGGCCCGTCGGCGCGGGACCGGCCACCCCGCCTCGGCGGACCCCCGGGCCGCCGACGCGACGTCGAGGACGACCGGCGCCCGCCGGCCCGGCCCCCGTCCGACGGGTCGTCGTACGACCGGTCGCGCGACGGCCGGAGGTCACGGTCGACGTAGGTCCCCACTTCGCTCCTCTATCCCGTGTCGCCCGATCCAGGCCCGCCCGAATCCGGGTCCCGCCCGACCCAGGGGCCCGCCCGATCCCGGGTCGGCGGCGACGGGCTGCTGCCCTGCGAGCCTACGCGCACCGGCGCGTCCCGGCTGTCCCGCCGAGTGCGGCACCCCACGCAAGCGGCCCGCGGGGCCGGCCGTCGGGACGGCCCACTCGTCGCCCTGGGGCCCAGGTCGGGACGAGCGCCCGCGCGGGCCCGCCCCGCGCGGCCCCGCCGACCGGGTGACGCCACGCTCGTCCTGATCCCGAGCAAACCGACGTTACGGACGACCGGCGCGTCACGGACAGCCCTCGTCGCGCCCCACGGGTAACGTGGTGCCGTGCAGCCCACCGCCGATCCCGCCCTCACCGACGCGGGCCCCGTGGCCGACGCGGGCGCCGCTGCTGACGCCGGCGCCGTCGTCGAGGCCGACGGCCGCGCGACCACCGGCGCTGGCGACGCGGCGGACCAGGCCACGACGGTCGCGGTCGGCACGGCTTCCGTACCGACAGGTCCCGTACCAGGTCCTGTACCGACCAGCTCTGCACCGACCGGCTCTGTACCGACCAGCTCTGTACCGACCAGCGGCCCCGTACCGCCGGCCGAGCCGGAGGTCGTGCGCGCCACGGCCAGCGTCGGCACCGCGAGCGTCGGCACCGCCAGCGTGGGCACGGCCAGCGTCGAGGAGGAACGCCCCGAGTTCCTGCCGGGGATCGCGGTCCCGCTCCCCGACGACGGGGCCATCCTGGCCGCCTGGGAACGGCTGTCATCCATCGACATCGGCGTGAACGCGCCGACCATCTCGGGTCTGGGCACGCTCGCCGAGCCCGTCGCCTTCATCGCCGGCGTGCAGGCTCATCCGTACCCCCGGCCGATCCTGTCCACCCGGGTCGTGCTGGTCACCGGCAACCACGCGGGCGGCCTCGTCGCCGGCTCGGCGCCCGACCCGCGCAACTCCGTCCCCCTGCAGCAGCTCGCCGACGCGGCCGGGGCCAGCTTCGTGACGTTGGAGTGGAACCCGGCGGCCAACGCGATCGAGCTCGAGGACGCGATCACCGGCAAGCAGCTGGACGCCGCCATGCGGATGGGCTGGGCGGAGGCGGAGCGCGCCGCCGACGAGGGCATCGAGCTGCTCGTGCTCGCGGCGGGCGGCGCCGGCGCCTCGGCCGCGGCCGTGGCGGTGATCTCGGCGATCACCGGGTACGAGACGAGCGCACTGCTCGGCCGGGTGGTCACGCCCGCCGGCGTCTACGACGACAACGCCTGGATGACCCGGGCGCTCGCCCTGCGCGACGCCATGTACCGGGTACGCCACCGCGACGGCGACCCGCGCACGGTGCTCTGCGCCCTCGGCGGCGCCGACATCGCCGGGGCGACCGGACTGCTGCTCGGCGCGGCGAGCCGCCGCCTGCCCGTGATGATCGACGGCCCGGTGGGGGCGGCCGCCGCCCTGCTGGCCAACGACTTCGCGCCCTCCGCGCGGCGCTGGCTCATGCTGCCCGACCACGGGCGCAACGTCGCGGTGATCGTGGCGGCCGAGGCGCTGGAGCTCAAGCCGTGGATGGACCTGTGCCTCGACCTCGGCGAGGGCGCCACCTCGCTGGCCGCGCTGCCGATGCTGCAAATGGCGCTGAAGCTCTCCGGGGCCGGCGTGCCGGTCGAGCCGCAGCCGCTGACCCGGTTCGACCCGACCACCGGGGCCCAGGTCTTCGTGGGCCAGGCCCGGGTCGAGGAGGCCGAGGAGCCGGTCGAGGAGGAGCCGGCCGAGCCGGAGCCGCCGTCGCCGGCCCTGACCGCCCCGACCACCAGCATCGGCGCGAAGGCCAAGTCCCGGCCGGCGCCGCCCAAGCCGACCCCGGCCAAGGCGACGGCTCCCCGGGCGGCGAAGGCGGCCGCGGCCAAGGCCAGGGGCAGCCGGTCGGGCACCCGCTCGGGCGCCACGAAGTCCACCGGGACTAGGGCCGGGACGAAGTCCGCCGCTACCAAGGCCACCACGGCGAAGGCCACCACCCCCAAGGCGGCGGCCAAGGCCGCGGCGGCCAAGGCCGGCGGCGAGACGGCGACCGAGGCCGGCCAGCCCGGGTCCACGCCGGTCGGCCCGGCCCCGACCGAGACCGCCCCGGTCAGTCCCGCCCCGGCCGGCGACCCGGCCGCGAGCCCTTCGGCGGAGGGCGCCCCGGAGGCGAGCCGCGGCACCGCACCCGGCGAGGAGTCCGGGGAGGGGACGACCGCCCCGCGCCCGCGCAAGCGTCCGTGACCGAGGGTGGCACCCGCCATCACGAGCAGTGATCCACCACACCGGCCGTCGGTCGGCGACGGGCTGCGGCTGGCCTTCACCACCCTGACCATCGCCCGGTTGCGGCCGGGCCGGGTCGATCGGCCCACCGCCGCGATCGCCATGTCCCTGGCGCCGGTGGCCGGCCTGGGCCTCGGTGCGATCGCCGCCGGTGTGGGCCTGGGGCTGCGGGCCGCCGGGGCCTCGGCGCTACTGGCCGCGGTGGCGGTGGTCGCGACGACGGCGGGGCTGACCCGCGGGCTCCACCTGGACGGGCTGGCCGACACGGCCGACGGCCTGGGCTCCTACGCCGACCGGGGCCGCGCGCTGGACATCATGCGGGCGCCCGACATCGGACCGTTCGGCGTGGTCACGCTCGTCCTGGTGCTCCTGGCCCAGGTGGCGGCCACCACGGCGCTGCTCGCCCGGCCGTGGGCGCTGGCGGGGGCGGGCGTGGTCGTCGCGGTCGTCGGCGGTCGAGTGGCGATCACCCTGGCCTGTCGGCGGGGCGTTCCGGCCGCGCGGCCCGACGGGTTGGGGGCGCTCGTCGCCGGTACGGTGCCCACCCCGGTCGGGCTGCTGTGGGCCGTGGCCCTGGCGGCGGGGGCCGTGCCGGTGGTGGCCGACCGGCCCTGGCAGGGCCCGCTCGCCGTGCTGCTCGGCCTGGCGGCGGCCCACGGCCTGCGGCGCCACGCCCGACGCCGGCTGGGCGGAATCACCGGCGACGTCCTCGGCGCCGTGACGGAGACCACCGTCACTGTGATTCTTGTAATTACCTCATTGTGAAGATGCTTGCTTCTCCTCGCTCGCGGCCGTAGGGTGCGCGGGTGACCCTGGCCCCGATGGCGCCGCCGCTGACCCTGACCGTTCCCGAGAGCGTGGGCGCGTTCTACGCGGTGCCCACCACCGATGGCTTTGTGCGGGTGGAGAGCCTGGTCGCGGCCGGCCTGGGCCGGGTGGAGGAGGCGCTGCCCCGACCGCTGCCGCAGCCGCTGGTGCAGGTCCACCGCGTCGAGGACCTGCCGCCCCTGCCGTTCGGCCACCTCGCGGCGGCGGGCGCCACCGACGAGCAGCTCGCGCGGCTGCGCGCGGCGACGCATCTGGTGCTCGTCTCGGTCGGGGGCCGGCCCGGCTGGCCACCGACCCACGAGTGGATCGCCCGCACGCTCGCCGTGGGCGCGGCGGACCGACTGGGCGCGGACGTGGTCGACCTGCTCGTCCACCAGGTGCTCGAGCCGTCGGCGGTGCGGGCCAGCCTGCCCGACGACGAGGGGATGGTCTGCCTGGCGGACTGGGTCGTGGTCGACGTCTGGCCGGAGCGCGGTGGCTACACCTGCACGACCGCGGGCCTGCGCCGGTTCGGCCTGCCGGAACTGCGCACCCTCGCCGCCCCGGCGAACCTCGTCGACTCCTGGGGTCGGGTCATGGTCGGCCTCGCCGGCCGGCTGCTCGGCGCCTGGCGCGACGCCGTCGCCGCGGCGCCTCCGGGCCCGGTGTCCCTGCCCGGGGCGATCGAGCTCACCGACACCGACGTCATCGAGGCCCACGTACGGCTGACCGCGGCCGGCGGCGGGTGGCGGCCGCAGCCGGGCGCGGCCTCGGTGGTCGTACGCCTCGGGCTCGACGCCGTCGCGGAGCCGCACGGCCTGGCCACCTACCTCACCATCCGTCCACCCGAGCCGGCCGACGACGGCCGGGCGTTCGTGACCACCGCCTGTGAGGTCCTCTTCGGACAGTCGGCGGCCGCGGCCCGCCCGATCGCCGATCCACGGCTGGAGCAGGCGATCGCCGCGGCCCGGGCCGGCCTGCCCGCGATCCGGGACCGCTACACGGCCGGCGAGTTCGCGACCTCGGCCCCCGAGCCCGGCCGGCCGGCGACCCGCCCCCGGCTCCTCGTGCGCTACACGCTGGCGGTGGAGGATGCCTACGAATACATGTGGGCATACGTGACGTCGTGGCGGGACCCGTACGTCATCCTGGCCACCACCGCCACCGACTCGGTGCTGCAGCCGGCCGCCCGGGCCGGCCGCCCGGTGGTCCTCGACGCCGCCGCGGTCATCGACTGGGCCGTCGAGCAGGAGGGCCTCGGCATCATCGAGGGCGCCTACACCACCTGACCGGCCCGGCGCGGACGGGCCGGCCCAGAGCCCGCCGGCCCGGGGCCAACCCAGCCGGCACCGGCCCGGCCGGAGCGAGCCCGCCGGGGCCGACCCGCCGGGTCAGCCGTGGGCCTCGATGTCCTCGATGAGGTCGACCAGCAGGCGGACGGGCACGCCGGTGCCGCCCTTGACCAGGTAGCCGGTGGGTTCGGCCGTGTGGTACGCCGGGCCGGCGATGTCGATGTGCGCCCAGGGCAGGCCGTCGTTCACGAACTCGCGGAGGAAGGCCGCGCCCTGCAGCATGTGGCCGGCCCGGTCCATCCCCGAGTTGATCTGGCTGATGTCGGCGATGTCGGAGTCCATCCCCTTGCGGACCTCGTCGGGGATGGGCATCGGCCACGCCGGCTCGCCGACCCGCTCGCCCGCGGCCCGCACCCGCTCGCAGAGCCGCTCGTCGCCCATCACGCCGGCCACCCGCTTGCCGAGCGCGATCACCTGGCCCCCGGTGAGGGTGGAGACCTCCACCAGGTAGTCGGGGTTGTCCTCCTGGGCGCGCACGATGGCGTCGGCGAGGATCAGGCGCCCCTCGGCGTCCGGGTTGAGCACCTCCACCCGCTTGCCGCCGTACATCGTGATCACGTCGCCCGGCCGGTAGGACGACCCGGAGATCATGTTCTCCGCCATGGGCAGGTACGCCCGCACCCGGACCTTCGGCTTCAGCGCGGCCAGCGCGATCATGACCGAGGCGATGGCCGCCGCCCCCGACATGTCGGACTTCATCTCCCACATGCCCTGGGCCGGCTTGACCGCGTAGCCGCCCGTATCGAAGGTGATGCCCTTCCCCACGAGGGCGACCGACCTGGTGGCGTTCTTCGGCTCGTACGAGATCATCACGAGCCGGGGCGGCGCGTCGGAGCCCATGCCGACCGCGAGGATGCCGCCGTACCCGGCCTTCTTCAGCGCCTTCTCGTCGAGCACCTCCACCCCGAGGCCCGCCTCGGTCGCGGCCTCGGCGACCCGGGCGGCGAAGTCCGGCGGGCGCAGCTCGTTCGGCGCGGTGTTGACCCAGTCCCGGGTGCGGGTGACCGCCCCGACCACGATGCCCGCCCGCTTGACCTCGTTGCGGGCCGCCCGGTCCGAGGCGTCGGCCACGTGCAGGGTCAACGCCTTGACCGGGTCCCGCCGGCCGGGCACGGGCTTGGTCTTGTAGCCGGCGAACCGGTAGGTACCGAGCAGCGCTCCCTCGGCGATCGCCCGCAGCGCGGGCGCCGCGCGGTCGTCGCCGTGGTCCGGCGCCGGCAGGGCGAGCGCGACCCGCTCGGCTCCGGCGAGGGCCCGGACGGCGGAGGCGGCCGCCCGGCGCAGCGTCTCGGGGGCGATCCCGCCGCTCTCCGGCACCGGCCCGAGCCCCACCGCCGCGACCACGGGCGCCGACACCATGCCAAGGGTGGCGACCTTGGTGACCTCGCCGACCGCGCCGGTGGCGCCGAGCAGGGCGAGGGTCTCGGCCAGCCGCCCCTCGAACGCGACGGCCACGCTCTCCGCGCCGGGGGCGAGCAGCGGGGTCGACTGGCCCTCCGCCCCGTCGGTCGAGTGCAGGCCGACGACGATGGCGTCGACGCCGAGCTCAGCGGGGTCGGTGTCAGACAGGGTTAGCGGTGTCACGCGGTGGCTCCAACGGTGATTCGACGGCTCGCGGGCAGCGGGACAACGGCGCTCTCGGGGCAGAGTCGCGTCCTCCCGAACCCGCTGGGCGCAGACGGTACCTCCCGAGCCTGTGGGCGCAGGAGGTAGGAGAACTCTAGCGGTGGCTCCGGCGCCGTAGTCGCCAGAACAATGGGGGGTTGCCCCTGCGTGCCGGACCGCCGACCCTACGGTCGCATCGGGTCCGGCCCCGGTAGGTTGCCCGCATGGACAGCACGCTGCGACGCTCGCCGCTCCACGACCGGCACGAGGCCCTCGGCGCGAAGTTCGCCCCGTTCGGCGGCTGGACGATGCCGCTGGAGTACGCCGGGGGCGGGGTCCTCCGCGAGCACAACGCGGTCCGCGAAGCGGTGGGCCTCTTCGATGTCTCCCACCTGGGCAAGGTCACCGTGACGGGCCCGGGAACGGTCGAGTTCCTCAACGCCCGGCTCACCAACGACCTGGCCAAGGTGGGTGCCGGCCAGGCGCAGTACACGCTGTGCTGCGACGAGAACGGCGGCGTCGTGGACGACCTGATCGCCTACCGGTTCGCCGACGACCACGTCCTGCTCATCCCCAACGCGGCCAACGCGGCCGAGGTGGTCCGCCGCCTGCGGGCCGAGGCGCCCGACGGCATCGTCGTCACCGACGAGCACGACGCGTACGCCGTGCTGGCCGTCCAGGGCCCCCGCTCGGCGCTGGTGCTGCCGGCGCTCGGCCTGCCGGTCGGCCATCCGTACCTGAGCTTCCGGACCGCCGAGTTCGACGGCGCCCCCGTGGTGGTGTGCCGCACCGGGTACACCGGCGAACACGGCTACGAGCTGGTCGTGCCGGCCGGGCCGGCGGGCGCCGTCTGGGACGCGCTGCTGCGCGAGGGAGAGTCGTACGGTCTGCGACCGGCCGGGCTCGCGGCCCGGGACACCCTGCGCACCGAGATGGGGTACCCGTTGCACGGGCAGGACCTGTCACGGGAGATCACGCCGGTCCAGGCCGGGCTGACCTGGGCGGTGGGCTGGGACAAGCCCGAGTTCTGGGGGCGGGACGCCCTGCTGGCTGAGAAGGCGACCGGGCCGCGCCGGCGGTTGTGGGGGCTGCGCGCGCTCGACCGCGGCATCCCGCGCCCGCACATGCCGGTGCTCGCCGCCGACTCGGACACGGTCATCGGTGAGGTGACCAGCGGCACGTTCTCCCCCACCCTGAAGGCCGGGATCGCGCTCGCCCTGCTGGACACGTCGGCCGAGGTCGGGCCGAACGCGGAGGTCGTGGTCGACATCCGCGGCCGCCGGTCGCCGATGCGGGTGGTCCGGCCGCCGTTCGTCCGGTCGGCCGTGCGGACCTAGCCCGGGCGGACGCGCCCAGGCGGACCTGGCCACCGCCCAGCGCGGTGGATCGGGCCCGCGGTCGGTCCGCGCCGGCCCGGGCCCGAGGGCTCACTCCCCCAGCGCGGCGCCGCGGATCACTGCCCCTGGGACGACTGCGCCTGCTGGGCCTCCCGCTTGCGGCGCTCGTCGTACTCGCGCTTGCGCTTGGGGTAGCCCGTCAGGGCCACGTCGTAGACCGGAATGCCCATCTTGTTGCCCCACTGGCGGGCGACCTGCTCGCTGGGAACCCGGCGGCGGGTCCACTCGCCGTCGTGCGCGATGAGCATGACCGTCACGTCGGTCACCGTGGTCTTGGGCTCGAGGTACGCCTCGACCCCGCGCCGGGTCGCGATGAACTGCTCCAGGTGAGCGAAGTCATCCCGCGGGGTCGGTCGGTTGTCGGGCGCGGCGGCTTTCCGGCGTCGAAACCAGGCCACGAGACCTCCCGGGGGCACCAGTACGGTCCGGTCCGCGAAGCGCCACCGGATCGCACAGGGGATATCGAACTGGGGGCTCCCCCACACAGGGGTATGTGCAAGGGTACGTGAGAACGGCCACCCCGACAGCCCCTCGACCACCGGCACCCGCGCACCTCGGCCACCGGCACGCCCTCGATCAACCGGCGTCCCTCGGCCCTCGGCCGGCCCACCAGCCACATCCGCGCCCGCGGTAACTGCCGCGTTTCCGGACCGTACGGGCGAAAGCCGACAAGGGTGGCGCCGCCGACGCGCCCATTGCGGTGCGATCGGTATGTTCCCGGGCTCACGTCGCAGGCCGTCCGGGGGAGTGACAAGATGACGATGAACTTCCTTCTGTGGCTCACGAGCCATCCCGAGCGTCCCCGACAAGTGGAGAGCAAAGCATGTCAGACGGCCAGTTCGATGTCGTGGTGTTGGGCGGCGGCAGCGGCGGGTACGCGACCGCGCTGCGGGCCGCGCAACTCAACCTGTCGGTGGCGCTGATCGAGAAGGACAAACTCGGCGGCACCTGCCTGCACCGCGGCTGCATCCCGACCAAGGCCCTGCTGCACGCGGCCGAGGTCGCCGACGCCACCCGTGAGTCGGCGCAGTTCGGGGTCAAGGCCGAGCTCGTCGGCATCGACATGGCCGGCGTGAACGCCTACAAGGACGGCGTGGTGGCTCGCCTCCACAAGGGACTCCAGGGCCTCGTCAGCGCCGCGAAGATCACCTACGTCCCCGGGCACGGCCGGCTGGTCGGGCCGCGCACGGTCGAGGTCGACGGGCAGCGCTACGAGGGGCGCAACGTCGTGCTCGCCACGGGCTCCTACTCCCGCACCCTGCCGGGGCTGGAAATCGACGGCGAGCGGGTGATCACCTCCGAGCACGCCCTGGCCCTGGACCGGGTGCCCCGCTCGGTGGTGGTCCTCGGCGGTGGCGTGATCGGCGTGGAGTTCGCCAGCGTCTGGCGCTCGTTCGGCGCCGAGGTCACGATCGTGGAGGCGCTGCCGCGACTGGTCCCGGCCGAGGACGAGGAGTCGTCCAAGGCGCTGGACCGGGCGTTCCGCAAGCGGGGCATCGGCATCAAGGTCGGCAAGCCGTTCGAGTCGGTGCAGTACACCGACACCGGGGTCCGCGTGACCATCGCGGGCGGCGAGACCATCGATGCCGAGCTGATGCTGGTGGCCGTGGGCCGTGGACCGGTGACGGCGAACCTCGGCTACGAGGAGCAGGGCATCGCGATGGAGCGGGGCTTCGTGCTCACCGACGAGCGGCTGCGCACGAACGTCCCCGGCGTCTACGCGGTCGGCGACATCGTGCCCGGCCTGCAGCTGGCCCACCGCGGGTTCCAGCAGGGCATCTTCGTGGCCGAGGAGATCGCGGGCCTGCAGCCGCGCCCGATCGACGAGAGCGGCATCCCGCGGGTCACCTACAGCGACCCGGAGATCGCGTCGGTGGGCCTGACCGAGGCGAAGGCCCGCGAGCAGTACGGCGCCGACAAGGTGAAGACGTACACGTACAACCTCGGCGGGAACGGCCGCAGCCAGATCCTCAAGACCGGCGGGTTCGTCAAGCTGGTCAGCGTGACCGACGGCCCGGTGGTCGGGGTGCACATGGTCGGGGCCCGGGTCGGCGAGCTCGTCGGCGAGGCGCAGCTCATCTACAACTGGGAGGCGTACCCTGCGGAGGTGGCGTCGCTGGTGCACGCCCACCCGACCCAGGCCGAGGCCATCGGTGAGGCGCACCTGGCTCTCGCCGGCAAGCCGCTCCATGCCCACGCCTGAGGCTTGTCGAGAATTTCTGAACGCCCCTGAACAGCGCAGCTCACCGAGGCGTTCATAATCACTGAACGTTCTGTCACCGTCCACCGAAGGAGTCAGTTCACATGCCGGTATCGGTCACCATGCCCCGGCTGGGCGAGAGCGTCACCGAAGGGACGGTCACGCGGTGGCTGAAGCAGGAAGGCGACCGCGTCGAGGCCGACGAGCCGTTGCTGGAGGTCTCCACCGACAAGGTGGACACGGAGATCCCCGCCCCCGCCTCCGGTGTGCTGTCGCGCATCCTCGTGCGCGAGGACGAGACGGTGCCCGTGGGGGCCGAGCTCGCCGTGATCGCGGGCGAGGGTGAGGCCCCGGCCGCCCCGGCTCCGCAGGCCGCTGCTCCCGCCCCCGCTCCGGAGCCGACGCCCGCCGCGGCCCCCGAACCGGCGCCCGCCGCCGCAGCGGCCCAGCCGGCCCCCGCTGCTGCGGCCGCCCCGGCGGCTGAACCGGCTCCCGCCCCCCAGCCCGCGCCGGCCGCCGCCGGGACCCCGGTGAAGATGCCGGCCCTGGGTGAGTCGGTGACCGAGGGTACGGTCACCCGCTGGCTCAAGAACGTCGGCGACGCCGTCGGCGTGGACGAGCCGCTGGTGGAGGTCTCCACGGACAAGGTGGACACCGAGATCCCGTCGCCGGTCGCCGGTGTGGTGCTCGAGATCAAGGTGCCGCAGGACGCGACCGTGCCCGTGGGGGCCGAGCTCGCGGTGATCGGTACGCCCGGCGCCGCGCCCGCTCCGGCCGCGCCCCAGGCGGCTCCGGCTCCGGCCCCAGCGCCCGCACCGGCCCCAGCGCCCGCACCGGCCCCCGCCCCCGCGCCGGCGCCCGCGCCCGCCGCGGCGCCCCCGCCACCGCCACCCCCGCCGGCTCCGGCCCCGGCTCCAGCGCCCGCACCGGCCCCGGCCCCCGCTCCGGCTCCGGCTCCCGCAGCCCCGGCCCCCGCCCCGGCGCCCGCACCGGTCCGCGGCGAGGGCGACGGGTACGTCACGCCGCTGGTGCGCAAGCTCGCCGCTGACCTCGGCGTCGACCTGAAGACCGTGGTCGGCACCGGCGTCGGCGGCCGGATCCGCCGCCAGGACGTGCTGGACGCCGCAGCCCGGGCGGCCGCCGCCAAGGCCGCCGAGGCGGAGCAGCCCAAGGCGGCTCCGGCCGGCCCCGCGCCGAGCGAGCTGCGCGGCCGCACCGAGAAGATGTCCCGCCTGCGGGCGCTCATCGCCAAGCGGATGGTCGAGTCGCTGCAGACCTCGGCCCAGCTCACCACCGTGGTGGAGGTCGACGTCACCCGCATCGCGAAGCTCCGCGACCAGGTGAAGGCCGACTTCCAGGCCAAGCACGGCATCAAGCTGTCGTTCCTGCCGTTCTTCGCCCTCGCCACGGTGGAGGCGCTGCGCCAGCACCCGGTCCTCAACGCGTCGATCAACACCGACGAGGGCACGGTCACCTACCACGACGCGGAGCACCTCGGCATCGCGGTGGACACCGAGCGCGGCCTGGTCGTGCCGGTGATCCGCAACGCCGGGGAGCTCAACCTCGTCGGCCTGGCCAAGCGGATCGCCGACCTCGCCGAGCGGACGCGGACCAACAAGATCAACCCGGACGAGCTCTCCGGCGGTACGTTCACGCTCACGAACACCGGCAGCCGGGGCGCGCTCTTCGACACGCCGATCATCAACCAGCCGCAGGTCGGCATCCTCGGGACCGGCGCCGTGGTCCGGCGCGCGGTGGTCGTCGAGGACCCGGCCACCGGCGGCGAAGTCATCGCGCCTCGCTCGATGGTCTACCTGTCGCTCTCCTACGACCACCGCCTGGTGGACGGGGCGGACGCGGCCCGGTTCCTCACGACCATCAAGAACCGCCTCGAGGCCGGCTCCTTCGAGAACGAGTTCTGACCCGGGCGACAGCGATCGTGGTCGAGCTCGCGTCCGCTGAGGCTCAGCCACCCGAGCTCGACCACGATCGGCCCAGAGACGGAGACGGGGGATGCGGGTAGTCCTCGCGGGGGCGTCGGGGTTCCTCGGCAGTCGGCTGCGCACGAGCCTGGCCGCCGACGGGCACGAGCTGGTCCGGCTGGTCCGGCGCCCGCCGGCCCGCCCCGACGAGCATCGCTGGGATCCGTTCACCGGCTCGCTCGACCCGGAGATCCTGGCCGGCGCCGACGTGGTGGTGAACCTCGCCGGAGCCGGCATCGGGGACAAGCGCTGGAACGACACGTACAAGCGGGTCCTCGCCGACAGCCGGGTGCGGCCCACGAGCACCCTGGCCGCGGCGCTGGCCTCCCTTCCTGAGCCGCGCCGGCCGCGGGCGCTGCTGAACGCGTCGGCCGTGGGCTTCTACGGCGACACCGGCGACGCCACCGTGGACGAGTCCTCCCCCGCGGGTGGTGGCTTCCTCGCCGACCTGTGCCAGGCCTGGGAGGGCGCGACCGCCCGGGCCCGCCAGGCGGGCGTCCGGGTGGTGCTGCTGCGCACCGGGCTGGTGCTCGACGCCAACGGCGGACTGCTCCGCCCGCTCACGCTGACGACCCGGCTCTACCTGGGCGGGCCGCTCGCCGGCGGCCGCCAGTGGATGCCCTGGATCGCGATCGCCGACTGGATCAGGGCGGTCCGCTTCCTCATGGATCGCGAGGAGATCGCCGGCCCGGTCAACCTGGTCGGGCCCCATCCCGTGCGCAACCGGGACTTCGCCAAGGCGCTCGGCCGGGTCCTGAACCGGCCGGCCCCGTGGCCCATCCCGCGCATCGCGCTGCGCGTCGTGCTGGGCGAGTTCGCCAACGACGTGCTCGCCTCCCAGCGCGTGCTCCCCGGCGTGCTGACCCGGGCCGGCTTCACCTTCCAGCACTCCGACCTCGACAGCGCCCTCCGCGCCGCCTTCTCCCAGTGACGAGCCGTAGCGCCGCGCGGTCGGTGCGACGCGTGGTCGGGTCACGACCACGGCTCACCCGGTCGCCGATTCCGGGTTGCATTTACCGAACGTTCGTGCTTTTCTGAGAGCGTGAGCAAGGGTGAGGCGACGCGCCAGGCGGTGCTCGACCGGGCGGTCGAGGTGGCCCGCCAGGTCGGCCTGAGCGGGTTGACCATCGGTCGCCTCGCCGAGCAGGCCCAGATGTCCAAGAGCGGCCTGTTCGCCCACTTCCGCTCCAAGGAAGCCCTGCAGGTCGCCGTGCTCGAGCACGCCCGCGCCGGGTTCGAGGCGCACGTGGCCCGGCCGGCGCTGACGGCCCCGCGCGGCGAGGCCCGACTGCGGTCACTGTTCGACCACTGGCTGCGGTGGGTCAGCCTGCCCGGCGGCTGCCCGTTCGTCGCGGCGGCGACCGAGTTCGACGACCAGCCCGGGCCGGTGCGGGACCGCGTCGTGCACGACCTGCGCGACCTCTTCGACATGATCAGCACGGTCTTCCGCACCGGCATCACCGAGGGCCAGTTCCGCGCCGACGCCGACCCGGACCAGTTCGCGCAGGACTTCTACGGCGTGATCCTCGGCTACCACTACGTCCGGCGCGTGCTCGGCGACGACCGGGCCGAACAACGGGCCCGGCGCGCGCTCGACGCCCTCATCGACCAGGCCCGCCGCCCGGCCTGACCCCACCCGCGAGCCCGCCACCAGAACCAGCCAGCAGCAACCGCGGCGACCAGCAGACAAGGAGCCCTCGCATGACCCAGACCGCGACGCCGACCGAAAAAAGCACGATCGTTCGTATGTTTTCTGCTCCCTGGCCTGTACGGGCGGCGTTCGGGGCGCTGGAGCGGCTGGCCCCCGCCCTCGGCGCCCGGTGGGCCGAGCGGATCTGGTTCACGCTGCCGCGGCCGCAGCCGTCCGGGCCGGAGCGCGGTCACCCCGGCGGCACCCGGTTCACGACGGTCGTGGACGGCCGGGCGGTCGTCGGGGAGTTCTGGGGGAATGGACGGCCGGTTTACCTGGTCCACGGGTGGGCCGGTCGCCGGGGACAGTTCCGCGAGTTCGTCGGCCCGCTGGTGGCCCGGGGATTCCGCGTCGTCGCGTTCGACATGCCCAGCCACGGCGACTCCGCGCCGGGCCCGTCCGGGCCCCGGTCGGCGACCTTCCCCGAGTTCATCGCGGCGCTCACCGGGGTGGTCGGCGAGTTCGGCCAGCCGCACGCGATCGTCGCCCACTCGGCCGGCGCGGTCGCGACCGCCGCCGCGCTGTGCGACGGGATGAGCGCCGAGCGGGTCGTCCTGCTGGCGCCGATGGCCAGCGCGCGGTCATACCTCGGCCAGTTCCGCACGGCACTGGGCCTGGGCGACCGCACGGTCACCCGCCTCGTGGCCCGCATCGAGCGGCGGGTCGGCGCGCCGATGCGCCACTTCGACGTGCCCGAGCTCGCCCGCGCGGTGGCGCTGCCCCCGGCCCTGGTGATCCACGACCGTACGGACCGGTTCACCTCCGTCACCGACGGCGCTGCCGTGGCCGCCGCCTGGCCCGGGGCCCGGTTGATCGTCACCACCGGCCTCGGCCACAACCGGATCCTGCGCGCCCCCGACGTCATCGCCGAGGCGGTCGACTTCATCGCCGCCTGACGGCCAGCCGCGGGATTCGACGACGGATCTCCCTATCTAGTGCCATCGAACACCGGCGACGATCTCCTCGAGATGGCGCTCGACTCGGACACTCGGTCGCCCCGTACAGTTCCCCCATGCTTGACGGGCTGGATGCGGTCGACTGGTCGGCGCTGGAGCACGCCTACGGTGCCGCGACCGATCTCCCCGAACTGCTGCGGCAGGCGGCGACAGAATCCGCCGAGGAGGCCGAGGAGGCGCTGCGGGAACTCTACGGCTGCATCATGCACCAGGGCACCGTCTACCCGGCGACTGCGGCGGCCGTGCCGTTCCTGGACATCGTGCTCGCCGCCCCGGCGATCCCCCGGATCTGGTCCGTGCCGATCCCCCACGACTCCCCGGTCGTCGAGGCGGCTCGGCGCGGTCTGGCTCACCTCGCCGAAACGCGGCCGGACCATCCGGCCGTGCCCGTGCTGGCCGAGGCCGGGGTCGACCTGGCCGGCGTCGAGCCGCTACTCCGCCGACTGCTCCGGCCAACGAACGTCGTCGATGGAGGTCCGGACGAGGACGGCTATGCCCGTGCGGCGGCGGCCCGGGCCCTGTGGCGGCTCGGGGTGCCACCGACCGAGCTGACCGCGGTCCTCATCGAGGCCATTCAGGACCGCTGGGCTCGTGGTGACCCGATCGCGCTGCTCGTCGAGATGGGCGCCGTCGACGCGGCCGCGGAGCTGGACCGCCTCGCCGACCAGCCCCGCCGGATCACCGTCACCGCCACCACGGCCGACAACCTGGTCTGGAGCGACGAGGCGCTCCAGACCAGGCTCCGCGCCGCCGCCGGGACGCTGCGGGGCGGCGCCGATCGTCAGCACTCGCCGTCGGCGAGCACGTAGTAGTTCGGTCCGGTCTGACGCAGGGTGTGGACGACGTAGATGTTCCACAGGCCCATCGGCTGGTTGGAGCCGACGGCGTACGTCTGGCCGAGCACCTGGTAGGCGCGGCCGGCCAGGGTGTGGGCGTAGTTGCTCGCCGTGAAGCACGGCCCGCTCGGCGGGGTGGTCGGTGACGTCGGCGAGGCGGTCGGCGACGACGTCGGCCCCGAGCCACTGCCCAGGCCGAAGAACTGCGCGTCGTAGTAGGCGGAGCAGACGGTGTCGAGGAAGTACGCTCCCGTCGCTCCACATTGGTTGGTCGCGCTGCCGGGATCGACGGGCGTACCGTGGCCCATGCCGCCGACCCGCTGCACCCGCACCACGGTCTGCCCGCCGCTGTCGTAGTTCTCCACCGTGGTGTTGGCCGGCAGCGTGGAGGTCGACGTCGGCGTGGTGGAGATGCCCCACACGTTGGTCCACTGGTCACGGGACGCGTTCGCGTTGGCCGGAACGACGACCGTGTCGCTCGTGCCGTGCCAGATGGAGACCCGCGGGTACGGTCCGCTGTAGCCGGGGAAGGCGTTGCGCACCAGGTTTCCCCACTGGGCCGGCGTCTTGCTCACCCCGGTGAACATGCAGATGTACGGGCTCGTCGCCGGGGCGCAGCCGTACGGGATCCCGGCCACGATGGACCCGGCCTCGAAGACGTCCGGGTAGGTCGCGAGCATCACCGCGGCGAAGGCCCCGCCGGCCGACAGCCCGGTGACGAAGGTCCGGCTCGGGTCGGCGCCGTACGTGTTCTGCACGTAGTCGACCATCTGCTTGACCGACAGCGCCTCGCCCTGGCCGCGCGCCACGTCGCCCGCGGTGAACCAGTTGAAGCAGGCGGTGGAGTTGTTGGCCGTCTTCTGCTCCGGGAAGACCACGATGAACCGGTACAGGTCGGCGTACTTGGGCCAACCGGAGTTGGTGTAGTAGGCGTTGGCGTTCTGGCTGCACCCGTGCATGGCCACGACGACCGGGGCACCGCTGCCGAGGCCGTCCGGCCGATATACGTACATATTCAGGTTCCCAGGATTGGAGCCGAAGTTCGTGACCTGGGTGAGGGTCGCGGCGCTGGCCGGCCGGACCGCCACGGCGAGCACGGCGAGCACCGTCGCGAGCAGCGCCGCCGCGAGCGCGGCGAGTCGGGCGAGCAGGCGGGCACCGGGCGTCCGGACGGCGGCGCCGGCAACCAAAGCATCAGCAGCGAGGGCGGGATCGATGCCAGGGACGGGATCCCGGACATAGGACATGGCGGCCTCCCAGGGTGGACGGCGCGATGCGAGGCGCGTGGGGTGGGTGCCCCGCCCTGGGGCGCCAGGGCGGGGCGGCGTGACGCCAGTCACAGCGTCACGCTAGGCACACCCGTCCCCCGCGCACCATGTCCGGCCCCCATACATCGGTCGGCGCCGACCCGTGGCCGACCACCACCGTGGCACTCCGCGCCAAGTCGCCCGGCCGGATCCGGCCCGGGCTAGGCGCGCGGCGCGTCCCGGCCCGCGATGGCGTCGATGAGCCCGTACTCCTGCGCCTCGGGAGCGCTCAGGACCCGACCCAGGGACAGGTCATCTTCGATACGACTGCGCGGCTGGCCGGTGACCTCGGCGAGCCGTACGGCCAGCTCCTCCAGGTCCCGCAGGTACCGCCCGGCCACAGCGGCCACCTCGTCGGCCGTGCCTGTGAGCGAATCGACGCGTGGCTCGGCCAGGCGGATGCGGGCATGGGCGAGGGCCGTCCGCCGGTGGGCCGCGGCGAGGACGGCGAGCGCGGCGCCCCCGACCTCGGAGGTCACCACCACGTGCACGGGCACGTTGGCCGCTTCGATCGCGTCGGCGATCGCGAAGGCGGCGTCGAGGTCGCCGTCGGGGGCGGACAGGTGCATGTGGACGGGCTCGGGGCCCGATCGCCCCAGCAGCAGGAGGACCCCGGCGACGTGGTTGGCCACGGCGGCATCGATGCGGCCCCGGACGAGGATGGTGCGCTGCTCGACCATCCGCTCGTCGAGCCAGGACCCACTCGGCAGCGACGAGCCCGGCTCCGGCCGACCCGGGTCGGGTTCCTCACGGGCGGTCATGCTCCCCGATGCCCCCTCATCAGCGCAGCCTACCGCCGGTCGCGGCCGACGCAACCCCTCCCGGGCGGCCGGGCGGCCCGGCCGTCCACAATGGATCATCACTCACAGCGGCAGGTGCGACGCCACCACGCCCAGTGCGAAGGCCAGCCCGACGACGGCCGCCATGGCCAGGGCGACGCGGCGGAACCGGGCCTGCTGCGCGGGCAGCTCCTCCGGCAGGGCGAACACCCGGCGCGGCCAGCCCCGCCACGACACCCACCAGAACAGCCCGGCGGCCGCCACCCACAGCAGCGCCTTGGCGGCCATGGCCGCCCACCAGCCGGCCGACCGTCCATCGGCGACCGTGACCAGGCCGAGTCCGGTGAGCGCCAGCCCGGCGATGATGGCCACGACCGGCCACCGGTTGCCGGCCGCCAGCTCGCGGTAGATCTCCTCCGCCCGCACGGGATCGGGCACGGCGCGGGCGATCCGGGGCTGCACGGCGACGAGGCTGTACGCCATGGCGCCCAGCCAGGCCACGGCGGCCACCAGGTGCACCACCAGCAGCAGGAACGTCATCGTGTCACGCTAGCGAGGAACCGTGGATCCCGGCGAATCGGTTGCGCCCCGTCCGGAGCGCGGCGCATGGTGGGGCTGACCGCGCAACGAGCACGGGGGAGGTGCCATGTTCGCACGCACGACCACGGTGACCGCACGGCAATCGGGCATCGACCGAGGCATCCAGTACATCCGGGACGTGGTCATGCCGGCGCTGCAGGGCATCCCGGGATTCGTCGGACTGTCCACACTGGTCGACCGGGCCACCGGGCGGTGCATCATCACGTCCTCCTGGCAGTCGCCGGACTCGCTCCGCATGAGCGAGGCGCAGGTTCGGGCCATCCGCGACCGCTGCGCGGAGAACTTCGACGCCACCGAGACGACCGTCGACCAGTGGGAGGTCGCGGTCATGCGCCGGGCCCGCACGTCGGAGCAGGCCGCGAGCGCGAGCGTCTCCTGGCTGGAGGGCGACCCGGCCACCATGGGCACGCTGATCGACGCCTTCCGGGACGCCGTGCCGCGCCTGGAGCAGCTGCCCGGGTTCACCAGCACGAGCCTGCTCGTCGACCGGCGGTCGGGGCGAGCAGTGTCCACAGTGGTCTACGACGCCGCGGCGATCGCCAAGGCCCGCCCCCACGAGAACGCCATCCGGACCGCGGTCGCCGACTTCGCGGGCGCGTACGTCATCGAAGTGGCCGAGTTCGAGCTGGCGATCTCCCAGCTTCGGGTCCCCGAGCTGGTGTGACCCGCTAGAACCCGGGGAACGCCCGCCGCAGGTCGTCCAGCGCGACACCCGTCACGGTCACCGCCGGCGTGTGCGCGGGGTCGAGCCGGCCGTACACCAGCCGGATGAACGCCTCGGCGGGCAGGGCGAGCTCGGCGGTGGCGTCCGCGGCCCGGCCGGGTTGGAGGCTGACCGCGGAGTCGAACCGGAGCGTGAACTCCCGGTCGGGGTCGGTGGTGGTCACCTGGACCACGCGGCCGGACAGGCCCTCGGCCTTTCCGCTGAACCCGGCCACCATGGCCAGGTTGTCCACCACGAGCCCCACCGCCTCGGGGCCGATCGTGGCGGTCGGGTCGAGGACCACCGCGACGTCCCAGGTGTGCACCGCGTGCTCGTTGAGCCGCAGGCCGGCGAACCGGTCGGTGTCCACCTCGCCGGCGAAGCTGGAGAACCGCAGCCGCGCCCGCTGGTCCGCGTCGAGCGCCTCGAACCGTGCCACCAGCTGGCGATCCGACTCGATGCCGTCCCGGACCTGATCGCGCGGCGCCTTGGCGTTCCACCGATCCCAGATCGCCGGGTACGTCTCCCGCCCCGGCGCCGGCGTCCCGCGCAGGGCGGCGTCGAACGCCTGCGCCATGATCTCCGCGCCGGAGCCGATGTGCGACAGCACCTGGGCGATGCTCCACTCGCTGGGGTAGGCGGGCGCCGTCTCCTGCCCGGGAGTCAGCCCGGCCACGATGGCCGCGAGTCGGTCGTACGACGCCCGCAGTGCGGCGATGGGGTCCTCCGACATGGGGTCCTCTCATCTGGTTGAGCCGTCAACGATCGAAGACTACCGGTTGACCAGGCTCCGGGGCCGCCCGCGCCGCGCAGAGCCGTCGCCGGTGAGTCAGCCGTCCCCGGTATGCCAGCAGCCGTCTCCGGTGAGTCACAGGACACGCCCCGACACCACATGTGGCGCGTTAGGCTCACGAGCGTGACGCAGACGCTTGCCACGGGCACGACGCCGGCCGGGCTGACGCTCGTCCGGGCGGGAGTCGTGGATTACCTGACCGCGTGGGACGAGCAGCGGCGGCTGCACGAGCAGGTCGCCGACGGCCGCGCACCCGACACCGTGCTGCTGCTGCAGCACCCGAGCGTCTACACGGCCGGCAAGCGGACGGAGCCGTGGGAGCGACCGATGGACGGGACGCCGGTCATCGACGTCGACCGCGGCGGCAAGATCACCTGGCACGGGCCCGGCCAGCTCGTCGGCTACCCGATCGTGCGCCTGCCCGAGCCGGTCGACGTGGTGGCGTACGTCCGGCGGGTGGAGCAGCTCCTGATCGACACCTGCGCCGATCTGGGCCTGGCCACCACCCGGGTCGAGGGGCGCAGCGGCGTATGGGTGCCGGCCGACGACCGCGGGCCCGACCGCAAGGTGGCCGCGATCGGCATCCGCGTCGCCCGGGGCGTGACCCTGCACGGCTTCGCGCTCAACTGCGACTGCGACCTGCGCGCGTTCGACCGCATCGTGCCGTGCGGCATCCGGGACGCCGGCGTCACGTCGCTGTCGGCCGAGCTCGGTCGCCAGGTCACCGTGGACGAGGTGCTGCCGATCGTCGAGCACCACCTGCGCACCACGCTGCTGGCCTGAGTCGAGCCCCGGGCGCGCGACGCCACACGCCTGGCGGGTCCGCCAGCGCGCGATGCCGCCCGCCTGGCCGGACGCCGGGGGTCGACCGGTCGGCGAATCAGCCGGGTCAGGGTGTCAGGCGGGTCAGGTCACGCGGGAACAGGGTCACCTCCCGGATGTTGGCGGCCCCGGTGAGGCGGGCCAGGAACCGCTCCAGCCCGATCGCGAAACCCCCGTGCGGTGGCATGCCGTGCCGGAACACCGACAGGTACGCCTCGTACGGCTCGGGCGACTCGCCCCGGGCGGCCAGCGCCGCGACGTAGTCCTCGTACCGGTGCAGTCGCTGCCCGCCGGTCACCAGTTCCACGCCCCGGAACAGCAGGTCGAAGCCGTTGGTGTAGCCCGGCCGGGACGGGTCGGGGTGGGTGTAGAAGGGCCGCTTCGCCGCCGGGAACCCCTCGACGAAGAGGAAGTCGGAGCCGTACTCCCGCTTGGCCCACTCCCCCAGCCACCGCTCGTGGGCCGGCGCCAGGTCGGGCTCGCCCGACAGGTCCTCGCCGAGCGCCTTGCCCACCATGGCGAGCGCGTCGACGAAGTGCACCGACGGAATCTGCTCCGGCACCTCGGTGTCCACAAAGGATGGATCGATCGCCGCCACCATGCCGGCCATCACCGACCGCAGCGCCGCCATCACGTCGCGGTGGTCGGTGATGAAGCCGAGCTCCACGTCCAGCGACGTGTACTGGGCCAGGTGGCGTACGGTGTCGTGCGGCTCGGCCCGGAACACCGGCCCGACCTCGTAGACGCGCTCGAACACGCCGACCAGGGTCTGCTTGTAGAACTGGGGCGACTGGGCCAGGTAGGCCGGCCGTCCGAAGTAGTCGATCGCGAAGACGTTCGCCCCGGACTCAGTGGCCGATGCCACGATCTTCGGCGTGTGCACCTCGACGAAGCCGAGGTCGTCCAATGTGGACCGAAAGCCGCGCACGGCCGCGGCGCCGGCCCGGAACACCCGCTGCCGGGCGGGATGCCGCAGGGCGAGCCCGGCGTGGTCGAGCTGGGTGGGCAGGCTGGCGGTCAGCGTGGGCCGGTAGAGGTCCAACGGGGCGGGCTGCGCGGGGTTCACCACCCGTACCGACGCGTCCACCAGCTCGACCCCGGACGGCGCCGCCGGGTTCGCGGTGACCCGCCCGGTCACCTCGACCACGCTCTCCTCGACCAGCGTGGCCAGCACGGAGTCCACCGCCGACGGTGGCAGGACGACCTGGGCCAGACCCGTACGGTCGCGGACGATGAGGAACTCGACGGACTTCAGCCGCCGGTGCCGGTGGGCCCACCCGGCGATGGTCACGGTCTGGCCGACCCGGGCGGGCAGCTCGGACGCGAGGGTGCGATGCACTGGTTCACCTCCTTGGATACGCACGACACTGCGTCTCCCCGGAGGTGCGGGCGAGGGGCGGACGCCGCCCGGACCGGCGCCGGTGCGCCGAGGGGCGGTCCAGCCAAGCCGGGGTGTCAGCCTCGCGGTGCCACCGCACCTTCACCCGTCCGTACGGCCCCGCCGTCCGAACGGGCCTCATTTGGTGAACTCGGCTCGGGAGTGTCTTCACGGCCCGGCGCCAGACCGCCTTTCCAGCTACCGGCGGCTCTCTGGGCTGGCGGGATCGGGACGCTACTCGTCTCCGTCATCGCCGTTGCCTCGGGAGGCTAGTCGAGTGGGCCAGCGGGCTTCCAGCGAATACGCGGGCCCGGGCCCACCCGGCGCCGGTGCTCGCCCGGACGTGACCGGCCGGGCGCGGGTGGCGTGGAACCTGACCGATGGGGGCGCCGACGGCCCGAGACGTGACCGGCAGAGCGCCGAAGGCGCCAACGAGACCGGCAGAGCGCCGAAGGCGCCAACGAGACCGGCCGGGCGCCGAAGGCGCCTGCGGGGCCCGCCGAGCGCCGAAGGCGCGGGACGTGACCGGTATCGCGTCCGGACCCGTCCCGACCGGTCACGCACGGGGCTAGGCTGGCAGACGTGACGACGACAGGCGGGCGAACCGGGCAGGGCGGCCTGGTCGCCCCAGAAGGGCGCCGGCTGCTGCGTATCGAGGCGCGTAACGCCCAGACCCCGATCGAGCGCAAGCCGCCATGGATCAAGGTCAAGGCCACGATGGGGCCGGAGTACACCCAGCTGCGCAGCCTCGTGGCCCGGGAAGGCCTGCACACGGTCTGCCAGGAAGCGGGCTGCCCCAACATCTACGAGTGCTGGGAGGACCGCGAGGCGACGTTCCTCATCGGCGGCGATCAGTGCACCCGGCGGTGCGACTTCTGCCAGATCGACACCGGCCGGCCGGCCGAGTTCGACGCCGACGAACCCCGGCGGGTGGCCGAGTCGGTGGCGAGCATGGGCCTGCGGTACGCGACCGTCACCGGTGTCGCCCGCGACGACCTGCCCGACGGCGGGGCGTGGCTGTACGCCGAGACCGTCCGGCAGATCCACGCGCTCGTGCCCGGCTGCGGCGTCGAGCTGCTGATTCCCGACTTCAACGGCAACCCGGCCCAGCTCGGCGAGGTGTTCAGCGCCCGGCCGGAGGTCCTCGCCCACAACGTGGAGACCGTGCCGCGCATCTTCAAGCGGATCCGGCCGGCGTTCCGCTACGAGCGCTCGCTTGACGTGATCACCCAGGCCCGGGCGGCCGGGCTGGTCACCAAGTCGAACCTCATCCTCGGGCTGGGTGAGGAACGCGAGGAGGTCCTGCAGACGCTGCGCGACCTGCACGCCGCCGGCTGCGAGCTGGTCACCATCACGCAGTACCTGCGGCCGACGCCGCGCCACCACCCGGTCGTGCGCTGGGTCAAGCCGGAGGAGTTCGTGCAGCTGCGGGAGGAGGCCCTGGCGATCGGCTTCGCGGGAGTGCTCAGCGGTCCGCTCGTGCGCTCCTCGTACCGCGCCGGCCGCCTCTACCAGGAGGCCATCGCGGCCCGGTCCGCGGCCTGAACCCCCGACCACCTCGTCCTGCCCCCGACCACGTCGTTGATCTAGGGCTTGGGGTGGTGGTTGAAGATCAAATAACCACCCTACGCCCTAGATCAACACGCATGGGTGCATAGACTCGACGCATGGCCAAGGCGACCCAGGAGAGGCCGGGGTTCCGCGAGACGTTCAAGCGGCTGCCCCTGGTATTCCAGTTCACCGCGAAGCGGGACAAGTGGTTCGTTCCGCTCACCATATCGGCGGTCGTCATCGCCCTGGCGATCACCGTGGCGCTGTGGTTCGCGGTGACGTGGTTCGCCATCCCGTTCGGCCTGATGCTGGTGCCGCTGGCGGTGCTGATCGTGCTGAACCTGCGGGCCAACCGGGCGTTCATGATCGAGGCCGAGGGCCAGCCCGGCGCCGCCGCCGGCATCGTCGAGAACATGCGGGGCGACTTCCGCGTCACCCCGGCGCTGGCCTCGACCACCCAGATGGACTTCGTCCACTTGGTGGTGTGCCGGGCCGGGGTGGTGCTGCTGGGTGAGGGCAACCCGAGCCGGGTGCGCGCCCTCATCGGCCAGGAGCGCAAGCGCCTGCAGAAGGTGATCGGCTCGGCCGACCTGCGCGACTTCGTGATCGGCAACGCGGAGGGTCAGGTGCCGCTGCGCAAGCTGCGGATGACGCTGCTCAAGCTGCCCCGCACCCTCGGGCCCAAGGAGGTCGCCGCGATCGACAAGCGGATCAAGGCGCTCACCGCCCGGCCACAGCTGCCCAAGGGCGCGATCCCCAAGAACCTGCGCCCGCCCAAGGGGGCCTTCCGCGCCCTGCGCGGTCGCTGAGACCGAGCGCCCCGCGCCGGCTCGCCCCGGACTCACGCCCCCCGCAGCAGGGCCGCCACGCGCTCCTGGGCCGCCCGGTACGCCGCCGCCTCCCGGTCGACCTCGCTGAGGTCAGTCCGCGCGGCCGCCGCCGCGGCCGCCGCCTGGGCCTCCTCGGTGGCCCGGGCCACCCACTCGCCCAGACCCACCAGCGCGGCTCCGGAGATGAGGCCGGTCACCGGCATACCGGGGTTGACCGCGAGAGACAGCTCCGGCCCGGGCCAGGCGGCGAGCACGTCCGGCAGGTCAACCTGGGCGTACGGCACCTCGCCCAGGTCGGCGTAGAGCCGTTGGCGACTGGTGTACGCGATCGCCACCTCGGTCCCGTCCGCCGTCGACGTCCGCCACCACACGAAGTCCGGGTCGCCGGGCACGCTGTCCCGCCGCCCGTCCGGCGGAATCGGCAGCACCAGCTCACCGGCGAGCAGGGCCAGGGCGAACCGCGTGTGGTCGCCGGCCTTGACGGCGGCGCGCATGGCCGCCTCCACCGGATAGACGATCTGCTCCGCCCGCTCTGCGGTGCGCAGGACGGCCTCCGCGTCGAACAGGGCCTGCACCGGGGTGCCGAGGTTCACGGCCAGCCACACGGTCGGGTCGGGCCACATGTGCGCGAGGTCGGGAAACGGGACGGCCCGGCCGTGGTCGTGGCCGAGGGTCACCCGCATCGTCTCCATCGAGGTACACGCGATGATGAAGGTGCGGCCGTCCGCCACTCCGGTCGGCCAGGGGGCCTGGCCCGCGGCGTCGCGTCCGATCTCCGGCGGCTGCGGCAGCCACACGGTCGCCGATCCCAGCACCCCGCGATACTCATCGAGGTCACCGCGCGCCAGGGCCGCGCTCAGGGCGCGCTCCACGTCGTTGGCCGGCTGCCATCCATCCGAGTTCATAAATGCATCTCCCGACCGCCCGCTACCAGGTGCCGTCGACGCGAACCCGCCGCGGCGCCCGTCCCGCGAGGAGCGTGTCCAGACCCTGCTCCACGGTGTCGCCCAGTAACCACTCCGCGGTGTGGTCGATCACGAACAACCGCCCGCGCTCGTCCACGGCCAGCAGGCCCGGGCCCCCGACCTCGATGCCCAACGGCGACATCCGGGCCCCGACGGCCCCGCCCAGGGCGCCCAGGGTGTGGACCGTGTGCAGGGCCAGGGTGGGGTCGATCGCGAAGCCGCTGGCAGCGACCTCGAGCCCGCCGTCGGGGGCCGGACGCCACTCACCGCCGAAGCGCTGGTAGGCCTCCCGCGCCGCGTCGACCAGCTCGTGGTGCCGCCCGTCCTCGGCCGCGTACCCGGCCACCGTCAACAGCCATCGCACATGGTCGGGTCGCTGGCTGAAGCCGCTCGGGGGACCGTCCGCGGCCGGTACGGGTTGGTTGACCTCGATCCCGAAGGTGTCCAGCAGCGCCTGGCACGTCCGGCAGGGTGGGCAGGGGGTTCCGTGTACCGGATCGTCCGGCTCGCGGACGTGGACGACCTCGATGACGCTGCCCGCGAAGATCGGTCGGGCCGTCTCGATGGTCAGGGGCGAGCCTTGTTGCTTCTCGGCCTCCCAGAGCCGATCCGAGATGAGGACGGCCTCGGCGCACCAACCAGCGAACCGTTCCCGCCGGTGAGGCGGCAGCTGGTCCATCAGATGCCGGATCAGGGGATGCCAGTTCGGCGTATTGTCGCCCTTGACCGACGTATGCTGATGAATGAGATTTCCGACCAGCAGTGCACCCGCGGTCATGGGCAGGATACGAGCGTCCACGAGGGACGACGATAGTACATACGGGATTTTCCCTGCGTGCTGTTGCCGGCACCGCTGTGCTCCGGGCCGAGCCGTGAGCGCTTGCTCGAGCTCAAGCCGTGAACGCTGGTTTCAGCCGCGGTGGACCACCACGTCGCCGGTGGGCAGGCCGTCGGCCGCGAGCACCGCGAGCACTTGGTCCAGCTCTGTGTCGGTCAGCGAGTAGGTGGGCGACCGTCCCGAGATCTCGAGCAGCCGACCGGCCTCGGCGACGATCTCCCCCGCGCCGGCTGCCGGACGGCCGGCGAGCAGACTCGAATGGTGAAATCTCGCAATGATCTCCACCAGCGAGGCGTAGAGATTGCCCTGGCTGTCCATGGCAAAGATGGCACGGTTCGGGCCAGGCCGTAGCGTCGTCCCCAACGTCGTGTCGAAGGCGGTGCCGTTGTCGGCCCGGTAGAGCCGCCCGTTGGCCACGAAGACCCGGAACATCTCGAGCTCGCCGCGCCGCGCCGCGGCAGAGTCGGTCGCCGGCGGGATCGTGTCGGGGAGGACGAGGCTCTCGGCGGGAAAGCCGGTCAGGTCGAGAAACGAATCAACTGCACTCGACGGACTTCCATCGAGGACCTTCAACGTAGTCATCCGACGGTCCGTCAGTGTCGGTCCGGGTGACCCGACGAGCGCAATCACCTCCCCGGTACGCAGCCGGAGAACCAGCACCGGGGTGGTGCCGTCCAGAGAGTGGTGGAACTCGAAGATGGCCCAGGTCCGGGCAGCCACCTCGTGCATGCCGGCGGTGATGACCACCGTGGCCCGCGCGGTCGCCCAGGGCCAGTCCCGGGCGGACAGGACCGTGAACCGCTCGGGTGGCCACCCGGAGGCGTAGGTGGTCGCTTGGGCGGCCCGCAGGTGGTGCACGATCCGCTCACAGAACGACCGGACGGTCGTCTCGTCGTGCCGGCCCGTCGAGATCGTTCCGGCGAGCAGGTCGGGCGCGCGCACGGCCTGGTCCAGCCCGTCGAGATACTCCTGCGGCCCGGACGGAAAGATCCGACGTTCGATCATCCGTTGGGCGAACACCTGGGCGGTCGCGTCGTCAGGCTCAGCGACATAGGCCAGGCCGTAGAGCACCTGGTTGAGCATCCCGCGCCAGGGCTGGTCAGGGTCGACGGTGCTCACCGGTGGCTCTCCTCCCGAACGACATCCTCCGACCCGATCCCGGCCAGCTGGAGAAGCGACGCGACGCGGCCTCCGGGTCACCGGCCAGGAGCTTCACCCGGGTACGCGCGTCCACCGGCGTCGACGCGCCGAGCACGTCGAGGGTGGGGTTGAGTTCAACCGCGGGCAGCAACTGAGTCACGACCATCGGCCGGGCGCCGGGGGGTGCGTCGCTCACGCCCACCACGACCTTACGTCGATCTGCGACACGTCAACGCCCTGCTCCGCCAGTACGCGGAGAACCTGCTGCAGCAGATGCGCAGGCGGCTGGTAGTGGCCGCTCCGGTCCGTTATCACACGGATCACCCCGTGCTCGACCTCCATCTCGCCAGCTCCGGCGACCGGACGTCCCGCCAGGAAGCTGGAGTGGTGAAATTTGCCCACTTCGTGCTTTTTGGACAGATAAATATTACCTTGACTGTCCATGACGAAGATCGCGCGACCCTGGCCGCTCCAGTGGCTCGCCGCGTCGCTGGTGTGGACCGGCTGGCCGTTGGCGTCGTACAGCCTGCCCTCCCACACGAACACGCGATACGCCTCGGCCTGTTCCGGGCTGAGGTACTCGACCCCGTCGGTCTCGCGTCCGAAGAGCCGCTGCGCGACCTCTGCTTCTGTCTCGCGCTCAAAATTGCGCTCCAGTTCTTTCGTGGGCAGGTCTGGCAGGCCGCTGCGCGGCGCGGGAATGCTGGGAGGAGCAGGAGGAGTCTCAGGCGTGTCCGCGCCCGAGTCGCGGCCCGACGCATCGGGCGGTGTCGACCTCTCCGAGTCCGGCTCGGCCGCTGAACCGGTCGTCTCGGTCGACGAACCGGTCGTCTCCGTCGACGGACCGCTTGTCCCGACCGACGGACCGGTTGTCTCGATCGACGGACCGGTTGTCCCGGTGGCGGGACCGGTCCCCCCGGTTGGCGGGACAAAAGGCCGGCCCTCGGGGTCGAGCACGATCGCAAAGACGCGATCCGTTCTGTCGCGCCACTCCGGCGGGAGACCCACTTCGCCGGACTGGGGATCGACCACCAGCACCTCTCGGCCATGGTTGACCATGGCGAAGGTGTGCGCCGTGCCGTCCTTCCAACCGCAGACGATCGCGGCCATCGAGCCCGGACCAGCCTGACGAAGCCGGTCCGCGATGGCGTCCAGGCCCGTGACGTCTCCGTAGGACTTGAAGGGCGCGCCCAGGAGCCTTGCCAGCCGTGCGGTGCCACCGTCCTCAGGACCCGCGGACTCGGTCCGCGGCGCGGCGACCGTCGGGTCGCCGAACCAGGTCGCCGCGAACGCGGCGGTGCAGTCGACGCAGTTGTTCGCCCGACCCACACCGTCCGGTCCGTTGCCGTTGATCGCCTTCAGCCAGTGACCCTCCCGCGGGTCCGGATGCCGCAACGGCTGACCGTCGGGTCCCCGCAGGGCCGCCTGCTCCATTCGTGCCAGGTCGTCGGGATGGACGTGGTCCAACCCATGGGGAACGTCGTACGGCCGCGTCGGCTCGACCGAGCCGGTGGGCAGGGCACCGGCATCCGGCGCGGGCGTTGCCCCCTTCCAACTGTCAAGGTGCTGGACCTCGAAGAACTTCAGCAACGGGTCACACGAACTGCACGGCGGAGCGAACTCGCCGTGCTGCGCGTCTTCGAACGATTCGCCGATCCGGTGGGTGGTGACAACGCTGCCGTGCAACTTCTTGATGACGTGGTCGGTGAACGGATCCAGTGGGGGTGGTGAAGTCTCGGCCCCACGAGGCGAGTCCGGCCGAAACTCGACACCCATGATCTTGGCCAGTCGGGCCTTGATGGCGTTGACGTCAAGCTTCGGCTCGGTGGAGTACCTCGCCTTCCAATCTGCCGCCAGTTCGTGAATCCGGTCGGACAGCAGCGCGACTTCCGCACAGTGCCCATGGCCGGCACCCTTGGACTTTCCTTGTCTGGTGAGGAGCTCCTCGATGCCGTTGAGTACGTGGTCGACCAGGAGCTGCGGTTTGGGTTTCCCGTCCAACCCCAAGGCGCGGTTCGACTTCATGCTCGTGTGCGTGCGGACCTCGCCATCCCGCAGGACCATCGCGCCGGCCATCCCGGGCCGGCGACGCTGACCGAACCCCAGCTCCTGAGCGAGGTTCACCACGCCGTTGGCGAGCCGCTTCGCCGCCTCGGTCAACACCTGCCGCACCGTGGATGGACTCCGGTCCGGGCCCAGCTGGAACGACGGCAGGTTGAACGCGTGCGTGTTCTTGCCTGTCGCGCCCTCCGACCGCGATACCTGGCCTTCGCCGCCAATGGAGCCAGGGGCCGAACCCGCATCCGGTGGCAGAGTCCCGCCGGACGGACCACTTACATCGACAGTGGTCGGCGCCGAACCGATGGGCGGATGCTGGTCACCGACGAGCGCGGACCAGATCGATCCGACCCCCGTCGCGGGCAGGCCGGTCTCCACCGAAGGCAGACCGCCCGTCGGCGACGCCGGCGAAGGGCCGGCCGGAACCGGCCCGGCCGCGGGCGGGGCCATCGGGGGCGCGGTGGCCGAGGTGGGCAGCGGGCCGAGATTCGCCGGGTTTCCCCGTCCCGGTCCGGCCTGCGTCGGCACCGCCTGCCCCGGGTGCGGGCCGCCAGAGTGCGGCGTGGTCGACGGACCGGCGTGCGGCGCGGTCGACGGACCACCCGCATGCGTGGTCGTCGACGGACCACCCGCATGCGGCCCCGCCCCCGACGGACCACCCGCATGCGTAGTCGTCGACGGACCACCCGCATGCGGCCCCGCCCCCGACGGACCACCCGCATGCGTAGTCGTCGACGGACCGCCGGTGTGCGGGGTGGTCGCCGAGGACGATGTCGCGGCCGGCGCGGCCGTCGCCTGATGGTGCGGGTTCGCGCCGTGCAGGGACGGGCCCGCCGACGGTCCCGTCGCTGGCGTGGTCCCGGTCGTCGGACCTGTCGATGCGGCCGGACCCGTCGGCGCACCGGCGGACACGGTGGTCGGTGGTGCCCCGGGGGTGACACCGGCCGGCGGCGCGGCGGGCATGCCCGCGGTCGCGGGCGTCGGGGCGATGACGGCCACGGGCGTGGTGCCGGACGGTGCCTGACCGGTCGGGGTCTGACCGACCGGAGGCGCCGCAGCCGACGGAGGCGCCCCGGTGCCACCGGTGGGTCCCCCGAGAGTCGGGCCGGCCTCTGGAGCGACGCCGGCGAGCACCGCGCCCGTGGGTACCCGCGAGGCAGCAGGCGGTGCCGCGTCGGCGACGGGCGCGGGTGACGTCGAGCTGAATGGACCGATGTCCGGCGTGTCGATCCGCGGCATCCCGTCGGGGCCGCCCAGGGAGACGGAGGCTGGCGAGAGGAGGCCGGCGTACGGGACCGCGGGCCCCGGGACCGTGGAGGGCGAGCCGAGGCGGTAAGCCAGGGACGTTCCCGCGCTTTCGGCCACGCTGAGCGCGGTCCCGAAGACGGCCGAGCGGAGCAGGTCGGTGGCGCTCGGGACGGGCCACTGGTTCCACTGGCCGTCGACCAGGCCGCTGTACAGACCGGTGGCGAGGAAACCGCCGCCCTGGTCAGCGACGACGTTCGCCACCATCTCGCGCCCCATGTTCGTGGCCCATCCGCCGTAGTTCGGCGCCATGCGGTAGGGGAGCACCGACAGCGGGCCCGCCAGCGCGGCGCTGAAGGCGGCGATGTGGATGGACCGCATGTCCCAGCCGTCCCGGTGACCCCGGTGAATCTGGATGCCCTGGGCGAGCAGCTCGGCGCCGAGCTGCTGCCCGACCTGCAGGGCGGTCTGCTTGATGGCCTGGATGCCTACCCAGCGCCAGCTCAGCCTGGTCGTCAGGCGTGTCACCGCGTTGCGGGCGATCGTCCCGATGGCGCGCACGGTGAGGCGCCGCAGCGCCGCCTGGATCGCGTCGCGCAGCAGCTGGCGACCCGCCGCGGTGAGCAGTTGCCGGAACGCGAGCGTCACGGTGTGCTGCGCCGTGCGGATGATCCCCGGGATGGCGGTGGTGGACGCCCCGGCCGTGAAGAACGCGACGATCATCGCAATGATGATCGATATGATGGCGATGATGACGCTGATCAGGACGATCAGCTTCTCGTACTCGACCTGCAGGGCGACGGCCTCGACACCATCCGCGATGTCGAACGACGCGTTGAACACGGTCGAGAAGGCGGAGTCGGACCCGACCGCCAGCTCGGACCACAGCCCGTTCAGCTCCTGACCGGTCCCGCCACCGTAGGCGGCGAGCACCTCCAGCATGGCCTGGTCGGCGTCCTGCAGCATCTCGCTGATCAGGTCGGCCGTCTGCCGCCACAGGTCGGCGAGCTCACGCAGGTCGTCCTCGTTACCCTCCGGCCACGCCGAACCCGACCCGATCAGGCAGATCGCGTCCCAGACCCATTCGTGCTCACCGAAATCCGGCTTCCAGACGGCCACCCGTCGCCTCCCCCTGTGCCGGCCCGCCTACTGCGGCCGCAGCTCCCGCCCGATCTCCTCGTCCGCCTCGACGGAACTGGACACGGCCCGGATGATCTCGGGGCCCAACGACAGCAGGGCATCGGCCAGGTCACTCAGGTTGGTCATCACGCCGGAGGCACCCGCGGTCTGGTCGTCGGGCAGGTAGTTTCTCCGGAACTCCTGACCGACCTCGTCGGTGCCCCACGGGGCCAGGGAGTGCAGCTCGGCGATCCGGTCGCGCACCTCGGCCCACGCGGTCTCGAAATCGGTGGCGACACGGGCCAGCCGACTCGCACCGGAGATGGCAGCGGTCGAATCGACCCTGGTCTCGTCAGGCTGCCCCACCAACTCACCTCCGTCGATCAGCGTCCCTGCGGACCGAGGCCACCGAGCTCCTGTTCCATGCGCCGCATCGAGGCCGTGAGGTCGAAGTTGAGGTGCCCGCGCAGCTCCTCCGGCGGGACGTAGGGCTTGACGGCGGCCTCGACCCTCGCCTGGGCCTGCGCGGCCGCGCGCTGCACCGTGGTCACGATCGTGTCCGCGAGCGCGCGTGCGTCCGGGCGGCGGTAGATCCGGGGGTCGAGTTCGAGCCGTTGCAGCTGGCCGCGCGGTCCGACGGTCGCCGTCACCATCCCGTCGTCCGAGGTCACGGTCACCGAGATGGAGAGCAGCTTCTGGCGCAGCTCGTCAAGCCCGGCGCGCAGCCGCTCGAGCTCGCCCATCAGCTCGGCCGCGCGCTCCTTGAGCAAGCGGTTGGTGTGCGCCTGTGCCTGGACAGCGGCCCGGATGTCGCTGACCCCGCCGTCCACTGTGGTTCCCTCTCCCCGCTAGTACGACCTTCGCCGATACCCGCCGTCCACCATACCGGTAACGGGATGACGAAGGCGACCGGCAACGCCGGCACCGACGCGACCCGACCCCGTCAGCTCGAACCACCAGCTCGAACCGGTCAAAGTCGAATTCGTCAGCTCGACCCGGTCAGCTCGAACCGGCCAGCATCGTACCCAATCATCGGGGGGCCGGTAGTATCCGTGACACGCCTATCAGGAAACGGTACATCGACGAATGTGCGAAGAATGATCCCGCTGTCGTTGGCTCGCCCGGTGGCGGCCGCGGCCGTCCTCGCCGCGACACTCGGGGTACCGGTCGTGCCGGCCCAGCGCCCCGCCGGTCCGGTTCCCGCGGGCCTGCTGGCCGACTGCGAACCGTCACCGATCGACAGCCAACTGCCGTGGGCCCAGCAGTTGCTCCAACCACGCCGCGTCTGGCCGCACTCCCGGGGCGCCGGAGTGACCGTGGCCGTGATCGATTCCGGCGTGGACACCCGCCACCCGCAGATGAACGGCCGGATCGCCGAGCAGGTGGACATGATCCCGCCGCAGCCCGACGTGTGCACCACGCACGGCACGGAGGTGGCGAGCATCATCAACGCGCAAGCCGTGTCCGGCATCGGCTTCCACGGCCTGGCCCCGTCGGCGACCGTGCTGCCGATCCGGGTCAGCGACCGGGGCGAGGACGGGGTCGCGAGCACCGACCCGGGCGTGTTCGCCGAGGCGATCCGCTATGCCGCCGAGCACGCCGACGTGATCAACATATCCATGGTGATGTACGAAGACGACGAGCGGGTCCGCGACGCCGTGGCCGAGGCCATCGCGGCGGACGTGGTCGTCGTCGCGGCCGTGGGCAACGAGCACCGCGACACCGGCGCAGATCCGACCCCCTACCCCGCCGCCTACCCGGGGGTGCTCGGGGTGGGCGCGATCGCCGAGGACGGGACGCGGTTGCCCCAGTCCCAGGTGGGCCCCTACGTCGATGTGGTGGCCCCGGGTGCGGACGTGCACACCGCGCAGCCGGTGGCCGGCCATCAGCGACGAAGCGGCACCAGCTACGCCACCGCCTTCGTCTCGGCGACCGCCGCCCTGGTCAAGAGCCGGCGACCCAGCCTGACGGCGGAGGAGATCGTCAACCGCATCATCGCGACCGCCACCCCGTCGCGCGGTGGGCCGGGATTCGGCGCGGGCGTGGTCAACCCGTACCGGGCGGTGACCGAGGAGCGGCTGTTCCTCAATCCACTGGAGACCATTCCGCCGGCGACACCGTGGGCGCTCGATCCGGCCGTGGCCGCCGAGCAGGCGCGGTGGAATCGGATGGGGGAACGCGCGCTGCTGGTCACCCTGGTCCTGCTCGGGCTCCTCGTCGTCGTGTCGAGCAGCCGGTCGGTCGTCCGCCGCGGTCGGGCCCGGGGGTGGCGGCCGCCCGATGAGCCGACATCCCCCTGAATCGCATCGAGGACACCAGGCCCGGGTGCGTCGTGGCGTCCTGACGCGCTCTCACAACACCCGAACGCGGCCTGGCAACGTCACCCGAACGCGGCCTGGCAACGTCACCCGAACGCGGCCTGGCAACGTCACCCGAACGCGGCCTGGCAACGTCACCCGAACGCGGTCTGACAACGTCAGTGGGGCCCGGTCCACGGCTGGACCGGGCCCACTGGCGCGCTTGGCTGTTCGGCGGCGACGAATCGAGCCGCTTGAGATCAGGCAAATCGTTGCATATTCGCCTGTTCCCGCGCCGCCATGATCTCGGCGGACCGGGTGACGGCCTGGCGGATGTTGGACAGCAACGTGTTGAGGTTGCCGGCCGCCTCGTCCCACTGCGCCTGACGGGCGGCGTAGGCACTCTTGGCCTCACCATCCCACGTGGCGACGATGCCCTGCAGGGCCTGCCGCAAGGCGTCGAGCTCGGAGTTCATGGTGTCGACCGCCGTCCGGATGTCCTCCGCGGCCTGGTTCAGCACCGCGAAGTTGACGACGAGGTTGCCCTCATTCATTCCCTGGTCCTCCTACCTCAGCCCATCATCAGGGCCTGAGTGATCTGGCCGGCCGTGGCGCCCGCCCGCTGCATCTCGGCCTGCATCTCGGCGTCCGAGACCGCGTAGTCCCGACCCGAGGAGCCGACCGCCTCGGCGATCGCCCGCAGAGCGACGTTCAACCGGGCCATGTCCTCGTCGAAGCGCTGGCGGACCTCCTGGAACGACGAACCGCCGGCACCCACCCAGTACTGCTGCAGGGGTGACAGCCGGTCCATCAGCTGGTTCAGCATCGTGGTGAGTCGATCTGCGACCGCATCGACATCCTGCTCCGCCTTGATCATCAGGCCGACGTCGGCCCGCATCCCCTGACCCTGTACCATCGCCTGAATGGTCACCCCGCCTTCTCAGATCGTGTGCGTCCACACGGATATCGCGGCACGCAGCCTGTCGATGCGACGATACCTCAGCGCGTCACGCCGTGCATGACCGCAAACATCACGAATCGATGATACGAATGGCCCGGCCAGCCGCCGACGGATCAAGGGTCGGCCCCTCCGGAAGCCGCGCGACCAGCCCGTCCGGCAGGTGCACCGGGGTGGCCTGGCCGTAACCCAGGATGCTGAGCACGTTCGACGAGGGAATCGGGTAGCGGATTCCCAGGTCCGTGACCAGCTGCGGCGTCGTGGCGGGTGCGTCGGGCGCCGGCTCGGGCACGACGACCACGCCGTGACCGGGCGCGATCACGACCTCGTCGGCCAGTGGTGCGCCTCGCTGTGTCCGGCGCTCGGTCGGCAGGCCCGGCACGTCCGGAGGCGTGGCATCGACGGTCACCACCGGAACCACGGCCGAGTCGGCGAACCGGGCACACACCGGTGCGTCGGATCGCGCCAGCCCGACGATCTCGGGCCGATCGCTCGGCGGATCGATGACATCCGGTGCCCGGGCCTCCTCGCGGGGAGCCTGGTTGGCGGCGCTGGCGCTCAGCGGACGCGCCTCCGGCGGCGCGTTTCCGTACGCCGCCCGGGTGGCCGGATCGGCGAGGACGATCGCCGCCTGGACCGGCGTAATGGGCCGCAGTCGCTGCTCGCCGACCAGGTAGTACTGCTCCTCCCCGGCCGTCTCGACGACCAGCACCTGGCCGACCCTCGCGTCGGGCATCTCGGGAATCTCCCGGAAGGCGCGACCCCGGTTGGCCTGGCTGAGCGGCGCGATGTCGCGGCCCGCGGGCAGAGCGTTGAGCCAGGCCGCGCCGACCATCACCACCGGCGACTGCGTCCAGGCGAGCGCGCCCAGCACGATCGTGGGTGACACCACGCGGTACCGGTGACCACGCCACACCAAGTGGTACGTGTCCTCGCCGGACTGCCGCACGAGCAGCGCCTCGTCGTCCTCCAGGGCGCGGGATGGTTCGAGGTCAGCCCCGATGTACAGGGTGCTGCGCGCATCCACGCCGCCGCTGGTGGTCGGCCGCAGCGCCGAACAGATCGACCACGGCTCCGTGATCAGCCGGCTCGGCGGCGGCAGGCTCTCCGGCGCGTTGGGTATGCCCACCATGGGCCCGCGGGGCATCGACTCCAAGGTGGACCGCGACACCAGCGTGGTCTTGGTGGTACCGCTGAGCAGGACGGCCGACGTGATGTTCGCGGCCGGACGGAGGACCCCATCCATGACGACGTATACGGCCCCGGTCTCGCGCTCCACCACCACCGTCCCGCCCTCGCGCCACGCCGAGCTGGACCGGTTGGTCACGATGCCGAAGATGCCGACCGCGGCCAGGCAGATGACGGCGACCATCATGCTGCCGAACGCTGCGCCAGGGAGGCGGCGCATAGGGTTCTCGATCGGATCGGTCTCGGCCGCCACCAGCGCGGTGACCGCCCGTTGGACCGCGAACTGCTGCGACTGGATCTGGTCGCGACGCGACGCCATCGACCCTCCTTCGGGCAACCGCATTACTATAACGGCCATGGTGACCCCCGACGAGGCGGTCCAACGGGCCCGCGAGTGGCTGGCCTCCAACGGAGGCGTACCGGCCGATACAACTATTCGAATTCACGAATTCGATCTTGGCTACATCCTGACGCCGCACGTGCCGCCACCCCCGGGCCAGCTCATACCCGAGCCGGGCGGAACGGTTCTCGTGGTGGACCGCGAGACCGGCAAGATCACGACGTGGCCGACGCTGCCACCCGAGTACATCGCGCGCAGGTACGCCGAAGACCGGAAAGCGGAGGAGCGCTTCCCCGCCGACGTCCTCGAGGTCCTTCGCGACGCCGGCTGGTACCCCGGACGCGACGTCACCTCCGCAGTCCAAGAGTGGCTGGAACGTTCAGGCATCGAGCGAGTGCTGCCCATCTTCCCCAAGGCAATGGCCGCCCTCGCCGAGTTCGGCGGGCTCACAGTGTCCCAACGAGGCCCGACCGGAACCAAGGGTCGAGGCTGGGCGAGCAAGTTCTACCCCGTTCAATACACGCCGACGCCCGCCGTCCTCGCCGATATCGCCGAGTTTAGTGATGTCATTCACGCTCGCGTCTTTCCCCTCGGCGGCAACTATGACGGGCCGAGCCACATCATCATGGATGAGCACGGTCGCGTCTTCCAGCTCCACCCGGCCGACGACTTCCACTTGGGCGACACCATGGACGAGGCGCTCATCTGGGTCACCCGGGGAGGCAAGCGACCCGTGGTCTTCGACGACGGGCACTGGGAATGGGAAGACTGACCGCGGTGGGGCGGCGGGTCCACTGCTGAGGGATCCGGCCGCCGCGGCCTACAACCGGATACCCATGATCGCGTCGTAGAGCCCGACCGCGCCGACCGCGACCGGGACCACGCTGATCACCGCAATGACGTCGATGACGTCGGCGAGCCGGCTGAGCCGCGGCGAGGGCTTCCGTCCCGCGAACGTCAGGCCGATGGCCACGAGGACCGCCGCCGCGACGACCAGCACCCCGACGGTGGCGGCGAGCAGCGCCGTCCCCGACACGTCCGGTACGGCGGCGAGCACACACAGCACCACGCCGAACGACCCGGCGATCAGCATCGGTGCCCGGAGCTGGACCGTGCGCCACATCCGGGCCCGCAGCAGCAGCACCAGCGACGCGATCGCGGCCAGCAGCGGCGCAGCGATACCGCCCGCGGTCGCGGTGGCGACGATGGCGACCATCGAGGCGACGCTGATCCCCAGCACCAGCCCGAACAGGACCCGATTGCTGCGGTGCGTCGCGGCCGCCACGACCTGCAAGGGCGGCTGGGCCTCGTCCCGCTCCAGGTCGGCCGGCGTGAGCGGGACGGCCGGGAGCGGAACTCGGCCGAGCCGCAGGGCCAGTGGGCCGAGCAACGGATGCGTCAGCACCAGCAGGGCGAGCACCACGGCCGCGGCCTGGCCTCCGTCGAGGCTGGTCAGGGCGACCGCCCCACCCACGGCCGCGGCACCGCCCGCGACCGTTCCGGCCAGCAGGACGCCCGACAGGGCGCCGACGCCGGCCCCGGCGGCGACGGCGGCGACGACCGTCGCCACTCCCGCCACCAGCACGTGAGGTGCGCCGACCCCGGTCACCGTCGTCTGCTCGTCGGCGAGCGCGAACAGGGCACCGGTGAAGACGTACGGCAGGCCGGTGACGGCGAGCATCGTGCCGGTCACCCCGCTACCGCCGGCCCGGGCGAAGAGCGTGCCCGCGACGACCAGGACCCCGCCGATACCCAGGGCCAGGAACGCCGGTGCCGTCCAGGGCGGTCCAGCCTGGACGATCACCGCCAAGGCCACCAAAAGGGTCACCACGGCCGCCCCGAGGCCGGCCCACCGGGTCGCCTCCGGCCGCCACGCCGTGCCGTCCTGACGCGAGGTGACGGCGATCGCCTCGACCACGTCGTCATAGGTGGCCTCGGGCCAGTCGATCTCCTGCGGCATCAGGTGCAGCACCTCGCCGTCGAGCACGTTCTGGGCGGCGAGGGTACGGGCCGGATCAAGCACCGATCCGTCTACACGTCTCAATATCCATCCGCCCGTGGGCCACGATGGGTCCGGACCCACGGCGCGCCGGAGAAGATCGGGCAGCAGTGTCGCGAGGGTCACCCGAACTGGAAGGGCCACCGAGAGGCGGCGGGACGGCGCAACGATGACCACTCGGACCAGGCCGGTGGCGGCGATGGTTTCCATAGAATGGTCCCCGTCTCTTAACGTAGTCCGCGCGCTACCCTAGCAAGGCCCCCACCCGGACGGGAGTACGCCAGCCGTGGCCACCGTGATCGTGAAGCGCCCGCAACGCCGCCCGGAACCGCCCTACCCGAGTGGGGACATCCTCCTCGAGCCACCGCCCGAGCTGCCGAAACCCACCGGTCGCGGGTGGGGCCAGATCGTCATGCTGCTCCCCATGCTCGCCGGCTCGGTGGCGATGGCGCTGATGTTCGCCGGGCAACGCGGCGGGCCATTCGCCTACGTCACCGGCGGCCTGTTCGGGCTGTCCGCGATCGGCATGCTCGCCTCCCAGCTGGGCCAACACGCCGGCGGCGCCTCCAAACAGGAGATGATGCGCAGCCGGCGCGACTACCTGCGCCACCTCTCGGAGCAGCGTCGCCGGGCGCAGCAGGTGGCCCGGGACCAGCGCCGGACGATGTTCTACCGGCATCCGGATCCCGACCGCCTGTGGGCCATTGTGGACAGTCCGCGGCTGTGGGAGCGACGCCCGGGCGACGGTGACTTCCTCTCGGTGCGCATCGGGCTCGGCCGGGACCGCCTGGCCGCGTCGATCGTGCCGCCGGCCCCGAAGCCGCTCGAGGACGTGGACCCGATGTGCGCGCTCGCCCTGCGCCGGTTCATCGCCACGTACTCCGAGGTCGAGAACCTGCCGCTGGTGATGGCGCTCGACGGGTTCAGCCGGGTCCACGTGACGGGTGACCGCGCCGCGGTCCGCGGCCTGGTCCACGCGGTCCTCGCGCAGGTCACCGCGTTCCACGCCCCCGATGACGTCCTGGTGGCCGTCGCCGCGTCCCCCGAGCACCGCCCGAGCTGGGAGTGGCTGAAGTGGCTCCCGCACAGCCTGCACCCGACCAAGATGGACGCGGTGGGCCAGCTCCGGCTCGTGGCCACGACGGTGACCGAGCTGGAGGCGATGCTCGAGGACGTGATCAGCGGCCGGCCGCGCTTCCTGGCCAGGCATCCCGAGGTGCGCACCAGCCACCCGCACGTCGTGGTGATCCTCGACGGCGGCGACCCGATCGGCAGCAAGCACCTCCTCGTCGACGGCGGCCTGGAGGGGGTGACCGTCGTCGACCTCTCCTCGCCCGCGCCGACGGTGGTCGAGCGGTCGACCCTGGTCCTCGACATCTCCGCCGATGGCCAGCTGTCGGCCACGACCTATGAGGGGCGCAGCGACATCGGGCGCCCCGACTATGCGGAGATTTCCCTGGTCGAGTCCCTCGCGCTCACCCTCGCGCCCCGACGGCTGTCGATCGCGTCGCGCAA
>Ga0310841_100177_pt1 | contig 61716 bp, 60 predicted proteins | sample SM_ome_9_FD_201311 | JGI IMG/M metagenome (GOLD analysis project Ga0310841, IMG submission 201311) | Sorghum-adapted microbial communities enriched on stacked mutant (SM) sorghum from Joint BioEnergy Institute, Emeryville, California... ...
CCGCCGAGCGAGACCTCCCACGTGTACCGCGAAGTCGACGTGGCCGAAACCGCCCTCGACGAGGATCTGGGCGACCCACCCGTTGTTTAGCGGGTTGCTGCCGTTCACGGTGTACGCCGACGGATCCACGGTTCCCCGGACATCAAAGCCACCGCCCGTGGCGACCTCGTCTCTCGCGCACTGCGCGTGGAGGACGCGGTGCATCGGGCCGTCAATGCGCTCCACCACGGTGACGACCCGCCGCTCGTAGAGCATCGCTGGGCCCGCCGTCGCCGGGCTCGCCACGAACACCGGCGTCATAGTGAGGCCGACCAACGTCGCCGCCAGCAGCGGCCGCCACCGTGCCCGCATCCTGCCCTCCCGAGGTCAGCGTGTGGCCGTCGCCGTCAGTGTCCGGTCGCTGCTTCGGAAAATCTTCGCGTGGGGTTCAGCACGCGTGACCGGTCGCGGCACGGGTGGGGTTGGCGTCGGGGGTGGGACCAGAGAGCGCGGCCTGCCGCATCGGCCAGGGGTGGCGGACGGGCCCAACGGTCGGTCGCCGGTCACCCGCTCGTCGCCGAACTCGCATCCCCCAGGAGCCCGGCCACCACGGCGAGGCCCAGGTAGGGCAACGCACCGACCACCAGCCCGAGACCCAGGATTGCACCAGTCCGGGCACGAGGTACCCACCTCACCAGGACCAGGCTCAGCAGCGTCACGGCGCCACCGACCACGACCGACCACACCGCGAGAATCGGTGAGGTCAGCAGGCTGAGCACGGCGACGACGGCGGCGGCGATCAGAGCGCCGCGACCTGGCCGCCATTGACGTGACATCGAGGTACCTCCATCGTCATCACGGGTCAGCATCACGGGTCGGGGGCTACCGGGTCCTGTCCGCGTACTCATGGTGAAGCATGAACTCCGGATGCCGCACCGCGGTGTCGGCCGCCTCACAGGGCTCGGCCCGGGGCCCACCCTTTTTTCCAAGAGGAATCGTGTTTATGGTCGTGTCCATGACGACCGATGGAGCGCACCGCAACCCCGAAGGTCCTGGCACTGAGGGAGCTGTGTCACTGGCAGTGGCGCTGGAGCGCGAGCACCGCGAGATCGACGACGGGCTGGAGACGTTTTCGGCGGGCGGCGAAGGGACCGAGCAGCGTCGCCAGGCATTGGAACGAGCGATCCGCGCGCTGCGCCGGCACATATACCTCGAGGAGGAGTTCCTGTTCCCGCCGCTCCGCGACGCCGGACTGGCCGCCCCCGTCTTCGTCATGCTCCGGGAACATGCCCAGATCTGGTCGACGCTCGACGCGCTCGAGCAGGAGGTGCGCCAGGGTGGCTCGGGGCTGTATCGATGCCGCCAGTTGGTGGTGCAACTGCAGCACCACAACCTGAAGGAGGAACGGGTCCTCTACCCGCAGGCCGACATCGTGCTGACCGCACCAGCGGCCGAGCGCCTGCGCGCGTTCCTCGAGACCGGCGAGCTACCCCCGGGATGGGTGTGCCAACGGTACAACCCGCGGCCCAGTGACCCGCAGGCTCAGTAACGACCCTGAACGCGGCCAACCGGGCCGGCACGGTCCCGCCGCGCGGGGCCACCCCGGGTCGCGCGCGGCGGGATGCATGGCCACCCGCAGCGGGTCACCTGAGTGGGCTGGGCATCCACACGTACGCCCAGGATCCGCCGACGCGAGACACCCAGTCCTTCGACGGGCGAACGCGGGGCGCTGGATACCTCGCCGGATCCGGCAGGTCCGGGCTGAGCTCGGCGCCGGTGGCCACCAGCTCCTTCTCCAACCACCGAAGTGCCTCCTCACCGACACGGAGCGGTTCCCCGTCGACCAGCAACGCCGGCAGGGCCTTCGTGCTCAGCCGCGTCCACGTGTCGCGCCAGTGCCGCATCCGGCGCCAGGCCTCCGTGGTCACCGGGGCGCCGCTGACGCTGACGGCGTACCCGTAGTCACGCAACGGCGACGAGGTCGATCGTCCCCGCAGGATCGGGCCGGCCAGGAGCTTGCGCAGCACCTCCGGGCTGCCGATGTCCAGGCCGTGCAGCCAGTACGCCACGTAGAGCAGCCGACGAACATCCGCGCCGACACCAGCCCCGTAGCCCTCCGCGTACGCCGACACGGCCGCCTCGGTGCGGCACACCACGGGAGGCACCGTCCACGGCAGCCGCTCACCCGGCAGCAGCAGGCGTTCCACCGCGGCCATGTCACGCTCGATCACGTCACGGGTGGCCGCATCGGCGGGCCGGCCGGTCACCGCGAGCCGGGGATCGGCCTGGACGGCCCGCCAGTCGACGTCGACCCCGGCCGCCGCGAGCGCGTCGACCCGCCGGCTGGCCAGGTAGCACCACGGCGATGTGAAATCCGCGTAGACAACCGCAGGCATGGCTCACCTCGACTCGTCCATCGCCACCCACGGTTATCACGAGTCTATCGTGACAACTCTCGCGGCGTCACTGCCTCGATGAGCCAGTACCTCGTCAGCTTCATCACTAGAGGTTTTCACGAGATCTTCGTCTAAAATGCGGCCATGGCCTACGTCATCAGTGAGCCGTGCGTTGACGTCAAGGACCGGGCCTGTGTCGAGGAGTGCCCGGTGGACTGCATCTACGAGGGCGGTCGCAGCCTGTACATCCATCCGGACGAGTGCGTCGACTGCGGGGCCTGCGAGCCGGTATGCCCGGTCGAGGCGATCTACTACGAGGACGACCTGCCCGAGCCGCTGAAGCCCTACGCGGCCGACAACGCCGCGTTCTTCGCCCAGATCGGCCCCAATGGAATTCCGCTCGGCTCGCCCGGCGGGGCGGCGAAGGTGGGACCGGTCCCGTACGACGCCCCGCTGGCGGCCAGCCTGCCGGTTCGGCCCCGATGACTCGTTCCTTCGTGCCTGGCCCGAGTCGGGGCGTCGGGGACCGGGCGGCCGCCTTGGCTCGGGGCCTCCAGGAGCTGGCCGGCCGGCGCGGCGCGGACGAGGTGAGCCTCACCTGGCTCGCGGAGCGGCTGCGCGAGTTCGTCGATACGTATCCGGAGTACGAGGTCCCGGTGGACCGGCTCGCCACCTGGCTGGCGCGCCTCCCCGACGACGACTGACCCGTGCCCATTTCCCAAACCGATCGTGCAACGATGAGCGGCATGAGCGTGTCGGAGCTGGTCAGCGGCGACCAGGGCGCGGCGCTGGGCGAGAGCCGGGCCCGGGTGTTGGCGGTGCTGCAGGAGGCCGACGGCCCCCTGGGCGTGGGAGACGTGGCCGCCCGCGTGGGCCTGCACGCGAACACCGTCCGGTTTCATCTCGACGGGCTCGTGGAAAGCGGCCTGGTCGACCGGTCGACAGAGGAGCGAGGGCAACCCGGCCGTCCCCGCGTGCTCTACACGGCCAGGCCCGGCACGGCACCGGTGGGGCGACGTAGCTATCGGTTGTTGGCCGAGATCCTGGCGAGCTACGTCGCCGCCGGGGTACCCCAGCCGGCCCGGGCGGCGACGCGGGCGGGGCAGGCCTGGGGCCGCTTCCTCGCCGACCGCCTGCCCCCGTTCGGCCGGGTCGACGCGGCCGAAGCGACCAAACGGCTGACCGGCACGCTGGCCGAGATCGGTTTTGCGCCCGAGTCGGTCGCCTCCGGACGCCAACGGCGGATCCTGCTGCGCCACTGCCCGTTCCGGGAGGTCGCGGAGGCGCACCGGGACGTCGTGTGCTCCATCCACCTGGGACTCATGCAGGGCCTGCTGGCCAGCATCGAGGCCCCCATCGACGCCGAGCGCCTCGAGCCGTTCGTCCAACCGAACCTGTGCATCGCTCACCTCACCAGCCGCCCCGAGAAGCGCCGCGGGTGAGCGGTGAGCCACCGCCCTGACGCGAGCGACAGCCGCGATGGGCGCGAGGTCCGTTCCCTGGCCTTCGGGATAGCCTTCCTCATACGGAATCCGTTGGGGCCTCCTGGTTCGCTGTATCGGTCAGGGGGAGAAGTTCGATATCGAGCGCAGCGAGTGCCTCGATTTCCACCGGGAAAGCGACGACACGGCCGTGCTCACGGTCGACCAGCCTCGCCAGCTCGACGGGATCAACGGCGGTCGCAAACAGGCCGGCCATGACGCGCGGAGGTGACCGCGGGCAGCCGGTGCCGACCCGGCCGGGTGAGCCGGAATGGTCTCGGGGTCGGCTGCCCGCGGGGCGCGCGCCCGGCTACGGGGCGACGCCGGCGGCCTGCCGGGCGGCGGCGGCTTGGCGCGCGGCGGCGAAGGGCAGCCGGTCGAAGACGAACCGGCTGTACGTGATTTGTCCATTGCGGACGGTCACGTACTCGGCCCCGGGGCCGCTCTCCACCAACGTCGTGCGGGTGTCGTACACGACCACCGCGTGTTCGTCGTCGCCGAAGGCGGCCCACAGCTGGCTGCCGAGCAGCATCTCGACGAAGGGAGCCATGAACGCCCGGTAGGCCTCCGCACCCTCGATCCGCCCCGCGGGTGCGTCGCACACGATGTCGTCGGCGACGTAGGTCATGGCCCGGTCCAGGTCCTTGCTCGTCCACGCCTCGTGGTAGGCGGTGGCCACCTGCAGTGGTGTCATCCCGTACTCCTCCTGAATGGTCGTCTCGTCGGGGTAGACACCGGCCGGGCCGCGAACGGAACGGTCGCGGGGACAGAATGTCAGCCGTGACGGAGCGCACGGACGAGTTCGCCGACCACGTCGAGCCGTACCGGGCCGAGCTGCGCGTGCACTGCTACCGGATGCTCGGCAGCCTGGTCGATGCCGAGGACGTGGTGCAGGAGACCCTGATCGCCGCCTGGCGTGGCCGGGCCGGGTTCGAAGGACGTTCGTCGCTGCGCACGTGGCTGTATCGGATCGCGACCAATCGCTGCCTCAACGCCCGCCGCGACGCCGGCCGTCGCCTGCCCCCGGCCCCGGTCCCGCCGTTCACCCCGCCGGAGCCGACCCGGCACAGCGAGGTGCGCTGGCTGGAGCCGTTCCCGGACACGCTGCTGGAGGACGTGCCCGACCAGGCGCCGGGCCCCGAGGCCCGCTACCAACAGCGAGAGGCGATCGAGCTGGCCTTCGTCGCCGCGCTGCAGCGGCTACCACCCCGGCAGACCGCGGCCCTGGTGCTGTGCGACGTGCTCGGCTACCCGGTGGCCGAGGCCGCCCAGATGCTGGACACCACCCCCACCGCGGTGAAGGGTGCGCTGCAGCGCGCCCGGGCCGCGATCGACCGTGACCGCCCGCGGCCGGGCACCCACACCGCTCCGGGCAGCGCCGAGGACCGCGAGCTGAGCCGTCGCTTCGCCGACGCCTTCATGGCCGGCGACCTGGACACGCTGCTCACCCTGCTCACCGACGACGCCTGGCTGGCGATGCCGCCCGCTCCGCACGAGTATCACGGCAGGCCGGCGATCCGCGAGTTTCTCCGGGTCAGCAACGCCTGGCGGGGCGAACGTCGCCTCGTGCTCGTGCCAACCCGGGCCAACACCCAGCCCGCGTTCGCCTGCTACCTGGCCGAGCCGGGCCAGCCGCACGCGTACGCGGCCGGCCTCATGGTGCTCACCTGCGCGGGGACCGCATCCGCGGCCTGACGCGATTCCTGCACGACGGTGTGCTGGACCGGTGCGGGGCTCCCCGCGACGTGGGCGAGCCCGCACCCAGCCACCACGACATCCGGCCCGTCCGAGTAACTACCAGTCGACGCTGGCGATGCCGCATCGGCCGGCTACGAGCCGTACGCACGCGGCTGCGGGTACCACACCGCTTCGTGCGCGCCAGAAAAGGGGGCGTGGCAGGCTGTCGAATTGGCGCCGGCCGTTCGTCAGACAGGTGTAGGCACACCTACGACCGATGGGAGATTCCAGTGGCCCAGTACGCGATCATGCTGTTCGCCAAGGCCCCGGCCGACAGCGCCGATCTGACCCCGGAGGAGCGGGCGGCGCATGCGCGCCATGCCGAGGAAGTGCCCGCGCTCGGCGGGCAGATGCTGGCAGCGTTCGCGCTACAGCCGAGCACGACGGCGACGTCGGTTCGCGGCGATGTCGTGACCGACGGTCCGTTCCTCGACGCCAAGGAGGTCATCGCCGGCCTCTACGTCATCGAGGCCCCCGACCTGGACATCGCCCTGGAAGTCGCCCGCCGCAACCCGGCGACCCAGCAGGGAGGCGGAGTCGAGGTACGGCCGGTGGAGGCCAGCTTCATCGCTGCCGCGGCGACGGCGTGACCGACCCGGCCGAGATCGCCGCCGCCGTCGCTGACGCGCACCGTCGCGGCTGGGCCCTGGTGCTCGCCGCGACGGCGCGGGTCGCGCGCGACCTGGACCTCGCAGAGGAGTGTGTCCAGGAGGCGTACGCCGCGGCGCTGGAAACCTGGTCGCGCACCGGCATCCCCCGCGAGCCGGTGGCCTGGCTGACCACCACGGCGAAGCGTCGCGCCCTGGACGTGCTGCGACGGGAGCAGGTGTTCCGGACCAAGCTGCCCCTGCTGCTGGATCCGGACGAGGCGGCGACCGATGAGCTGTCGACGGTGGAGGACGAAGCGGTGGCGGAATCGGAGCCGGTCGAGCCGACCGACGTGGTACCGGACGAGCGCCTGCGGCTGATCTTCCTGTGTTGCCATCCGGCCCTGGCTCAGGAGGCCCAGATGGCCCTTACCCTGCGGCTGGTCTGCGGCGTGCCGACCAGCGAGCTGGCCCGGGCCTTCCTGGTGTCGGAGCCGACGATGGCGGCCCGGCTGACGCGGGCCAAGAAGAAGATCTCGGTGGCCCGGATCCCGTACCGGATACCGTCGGCGGCCGCGTTGCCCGACCGCTTGGCCGGCGTACTCGGCGTCATCCATCTGCTGTTCACCATGGGGCACACCGCTCCGGCGGGCGCTTCGCTGGTGCGGGCCGACCTGATGGACCAGGCGCTGCACCTGGCCCGAATGCTGCGCGAGCTGATGCCCGACGAACCGGAGGTCGGCGGGCTGCTCGCCCTTCTGCTGCTGTCCCACGCCCGGCGGGCCACCCGGGTCAACGATCGCGGCCGGCTGCTGCGCCTGAGCGAGCAGGACCGATCGCAGTGGGATCAGTCGATGATTGCCGAGGCACGTGACCTGATCAATGTTGGCCTCCGGGATGGACGGGCCGGACGCTACCTCCTGCAGGCCGCCATTGCGTCCGTGTATGTTGATGCGCCGACATACGACCAGACGGACTGGACACAGATCCTGGCCCTCTACGACCGGCTCCTTCGGGTGTGGCCGTCGCCGGTCGTGGCGGTGAACCGCACCGTGGCGCTGGCCGAGGTTCAGGGACCCGGGCCGGCGCTGGCCGAGATCGAGGCGCTCGAGCAGGACCACCGGCTCATGGGCTACCAGTACCTGCCGGCCATCAAGGCCGAGCTGCTGACGCGTCTGGGGCGCAGGCACGACGCATCAGCCGCCTACCAGCGGGCGCTTGAGCTGACCACCAACGAGGTGGAGCGCGCCTTCCTCGCCGAGCGGCTCGCCGAGGTCGACCACCCGGAGTCGAGCCGGTGACGACGCCCGGCGCCATGCGCCCGACCGCCGCCGTGCTCCAGGCCGACCTTTGTCGAGGGCGGACCCCGCTCCACCTCAACTCATCGCGGCGAGCTCAGCCGTGTACCGCTCGGTGTCGACGAACATCGGTCGACCTGCGGACGTTTGTCGTCCTCTGCGCACGAACGGCTGAGCCGGCGGATGGGTCCGGCGAATTTCCAGCCCGACGCCCCCGATCATCGAACGGCCGTCGTTACTATCACCTCGGCGCCGGGTCCTCCCACAGATGGCGTCCGCTCGTGACGGGTGGGGTCGTCCCACTAAGCCGAAACTTCGTCCTACCAACCCAATCGGCGACGCGATCGACCGTGCGCGTCGGTGACACGAGAATGACTGAGGGATGTCCAACGACAGCCTGAGCCAAACGGCAGTCGCCACACTGACGGCCGCCCGTCCGACCGCTCCACCGCCAACCACGACGCCACCGCGCGCCGGCGCTCGCCGAGACCGTTATCTGGATTTCCTACGGTTTCTGGCGATCGCCCGCATCATCGTCTACCACTCGTCCGGCTTCGTGTGGCTGACGTACGTGTTCCCGGCGATCGGCGTGATGTTCGCCCTCGGCGGCTCGCTCATGGCCAACTCACTGGCCAACCCGACCGGTCGACCGGTGCGGAAGAGAGTCCGGCGCCTGCTGCCCGCGCTGTGGGTCTTCGGCGCCGTGGTCGTGCCAGCCATGTTCGTCCAGGCGGTCCGGGAGAACGACATCCGCGACCTGCCCGGATTCGAAGGACTGTTCGCTTGGGTGTTTCCCATCGTCGACCCACCGGGCACCGAATGGGCTGAACCGGCCACCGTCGTTCTCTGGTACCTGGTCACATACCTGTGGCTGGTCATGCTGTCACCGCTGGCGATACGCGCCTACCGCCGCTGGCCCCTGCCCACGGTGCTCACGCCCCTGGCCGCGCTCATCGTCATCGCTCTCGGCGGGCTCACGCTCGACTCCGGCCTCGGCGCCGTGGCGCTGAACCTGGCGACCTACGGCAGCTGCTGGCTCATCGGGTTCGCCCACCGCGACGGCCGGTTAGCCGAGGTGCCACTACCGGTGCTGATCGGCGTCGCCGCAGTCGCCATGATCGCCGGTGGCCTGTGGGCCTTCACCCACCCGACCGAGACCGGTCTGGACCTGAACAACATTCCACTGGCGCAAGGCCTGTACTCGTTAGGCTTCGTGCTCCTGGCGATGCGGGTCCGGCCGAGCCTTGCCTGGTTGCGGCGCGTGGTGGTGCTTGATTGGCTCGTGACGGCCGCAAACGCCCGCGCCGTCACCATCTACCTCTGGCACAACCCGGCCATCAGCATGTCGTACCCGATCGGAGACTGGCTCGACGTCTGGCGCTTGGGCAATCGGGGCGGCGACGTGTTGTGCCTCCTGATTGCGGTTGTCCTCGTCGCGGTGGCCACGGTCGCGCTCGGCTGGATCGAGGACATGGCGGCCGGACGCCGGCCGCGTCTGATCCCGCGCTGAGGCCGATCCGCGCCGCGTGGCAGGCGGCGGCGTGCGGACACCGGTGGGAGTCTTCCACCAGCGCTGTGCTCCGCGCCCCGGTGAGATGGCGACGGGGGCCGGCCGCTGTCCGAGCACGACGAGCAGAAACGGAGCGTCGCCGTCTCACTGCAGGAGGGCCGGGCTCGACTGACCGCCGACATCCGCGGCCTTCGACAGGTGCGCCGCCGCCGCGCCCGTACGGGCAATCTTCTGCCAGCGCAGGGCAACGCCGGCCAATGCGGTCACCACGGACTTCAACAGGGCCAGGTAGAGCAGCTGCCGGTACACGAGCTGCTGCAACGGCAAACTCCACAGTGGACGCATGGATTCCCGGTCAAGCCGGAACGCCACGATGGCGACGATGCACTGCAGGCCGAGCATGCCGAGCCAGGCCAAGGCGGTGGAGAGCTGGCCGCGCACCACCACACCGTAGAAGGTGCAGAAGTCGACGACCGGGGCGAGGATCGGGAGCACCACGCCGAACCCGGCGATCAGGGGCAGTCCGACGAGGCCGAACCGTCCGGACGCCCCGTGGTCGCGCAGCGCGCCTCGGTGGGCCCACAGCGCCTGCATGGTGCCGTAGCTCCAGCGGAAGCGCTGACGCCAGAGCTGACGAAGGGTGCTCGGAGCCTCGGTCCACGCCCGGGCCTTCTCCTCGTACACGACGCGCCAGCCGGCCCTGATGATCGCCATCGTCAGGTCGGTGTCCTCGGCGAGCGTACGGTCGCTGACTCCGCCGACGTCAAGCAAGGCACGGCGCCGAAAAGCGCCGATGGCCCCGGGGATCGTGGGGATGCACTGGAGGATCTCGAAGAACCGCCGGTCGAGGTTGAAGCCGATCACGTACTCGATGTGCTGCCATTTGCCAATGAGTCCGCGCCGGTTGCTGACCTTGACGTTGCCCGCGACGCCACCCACCCGAGGGTCGGCGAAGGGCTGTACGAGCAGCCGTAGGGAGTCCGGCTCGAACACGGTGTCGCCGTCGACCATGACGATGATGTCGTGCGACGCGTGGGCGATGCCGACGTTCAGTGCGTGGGCCTTGCCTCCGTTGGGGATGCGGATGATACGGACGTTGGGCAGGCCGAGGGCGGCGACGATGTCGGCGCTGCCGTCGGTCGACCCGTCATCGACCACGACAACTTCGATCTCCGGGTAGTCGCCGTTCGCGATGGACCGGACGGCCGCCTCGACGTTCTCCCGCTCGTTGTAGATCGGCATCACCACCGAGACCGGCCGGTCAACGGCCGGTCCCCAGGACCATGCCGGGGATCGTCGCTGCCGTACATGCCGGCCGGCCAGCAGGAACAGGCACACAGTGCGCAGGACCAGCAGCACGCCAACCAGCAGGACCGCGATCCGTATCCAGTCGAACACCGAGTCCGCCAAGCGCACGCTCTGCAGGAGGAGAAGCCCGCGCAACTGCTCCGACACCGTCGCGTCGGCCATGACGGGGGACTGGGCCGCCGCCATCAGCGCCTCCGGGTCAAAGGTCGCATCGATGGCGGCTGGGTCGACGCCGGCCAGGGCCTGCGCGGCCCGCAGTCCCTCCGAAGCGGTGAGGAACTGGTACCCGCGCTCCTTGAGGATCGGAATCACTCGATCCAGGGCCTCCACCGTCTTGGCGCGGTCTCCCCCGGCGTCATGCAGGAGGATGATTCCGGACCGATCGTCGCGGGGGATGGAAGCCGCGACGATCGTCTCCACGTCCGGCGCGTCCCAGTCGCGGCTGTCCACGCTGCTGGCGACGACGACGTAGCCGTGGCGTCCCGCCTCCAGAACCAGCGGCCACGTCTGGTCGTTGAGCGAGTCGACACCGGAGGAGTAAGGAAACCTCAGCAGGGGCGTGGTCACCCCGGCCGCGGCGGCCAACGCCATCTGGGTTTGCGAGAGCTCCAGGGCGCGCATCCACGGTGGTAGCTGCGCCATGTCCGGGTGAGTGAACGTATGGACGCCGATGTCGTGACCCTGCTCGATCATGTCCCCCACGATCGTGGGGTACCGTGCCACCTCGGTGCCGACGACGAAGAACGTCGCCGTCACGCCGTGCTTGGCCAGCACCGCGAGGATCTGCGGTGTCCACTCCGGACTCGGGCCGTCATCGAAGGTGAGCACGACTGTCTTCGGCGGCAGCTCGTACGACGCCACCCGGCCGTGAGTGGTGTCGACATACGGACCACCGGTGAGGATCTCGCTCGGCACCGTCGCGCGATCGCCCGTCGACGCGTCGTTATCGGGCGAGAACTCTGAGTCGACGTACGTCGAAAAGGTCAGGAGAGCGGTGAAGGTGATGAGCAGGAGGGCCACGGGAATCGCCGCCAGCCAGGATCGCGGCAGACAGGGGTTACGTCGCCTCGCTTGCGCGGCCTCTCCCGCCCGATCGCCTGCGGTCCGGCCGCGACGCGCGCCGCGAGCCAATGGTCCTCCTCTCTCCGCTCACGTGACGACGGCCCCCAGTGCGACGTACGCGGTGGTGGCTGGTCCCGGATCCGACAGGTGTTCCGGTGCGTCAAGACCCCCGGATCCTCGACCAGCAGGTCAAGGCGCGGATCATGGCCAACCGACAGACCTGCGGATGGCGGAGCCGCCGCCACGCTGTCGGCCGGCCCGTACCCACCCGGGTCGCGCACGGAAGCATCGTCGGCTGCGAGCTGGCGGCCCACCCGGAAGGAGACCACGGCAAGGACGGCGTGCCATGCTCGGGAGGCGGCGAGTAGGGCACCGGCAACTATCAAGGTCATGACCGTTCCAGACAGGGCGAGATTGCATGATGGGCGAATCGTCAGGAACCTGGCGCACGTAACATAACAACCCGTACGCGTCAGAAGGCGCGATCAGCGGATCCGGTAACCCGGTCCTGTGGATTTCACCTGATGGGTGCACCGGCCCTGAGATCCACAGTAGACATGGGCTACCCACGATCGACTACAGCTGTGTGATCAAGGTCAACCACTTCGCCACGGCCTCGGGTCAGCCGCCCCGCGGACGGCGTCACGGAACACCGTCCGCGATCACTTCGGCGGGACCTCGATCCGGTCACGCACCCACTGGCGACCGCATCGGGGTTAGACGAACGACAATAATCGATGCATTGTCAGTGGACGTGTGTCCGGCTACCGGTCAGACCCGGCGTCGGGTCGTCGGACGTCCTCGTCGACGGCCTCACGTCCGCCTCGGGCTGAGCGCCCACCACCCCTGGCCCCTCCACGGCTTCAGCGAGCCGCGATGATGGCGCTGGCCTCGGCGGCCAGAGCGTCGAGCTTCGGGTTGAGCTCGGCGAACGTCGTCTCGAATCGGCCGACCGCCTCGACCTGGGCGGCGTAGTGCGCGGCCCAGGCCTCATCGAGGCGACGGGTCTGCTGGTCGCAGCGATACACCGCCACCGCGAGTTCCCGCTCCTCCGGCGACGGAATCCAGTCCTGCGCGACAACCGGAGGACTGACCTGGACCGTTCCAGGGATTCTCTCCGGCTCCCAGTCCTCCTGCGTGGGCTCATAATGTCCGGTCGTCACGAAGTACGGCGCCAGGTTGAGCAGACCAACCCCCGCACGCTCCTCGTCGGTGCCACGGAACCCGAACCCGGCCTGTTCCAGGCAGTCGATCAGCGAGGCTACGCCGGCCCGCAGAACCGGCCGGACCCGCGCCACGATGACGTCGTTGACCTGGCTCCCCAGATTCACGTACGCCTCGTAGGTCGCCCGGGCGTCGTCGCCGAGGCTCGACCACGCCTGCGCCTCGCACTGCTCCAGGGCGGCGTCATAGTCGGGATCGAAGCTGATGATGTACGGCGGCTCGGCCGGCTTATCCCGGTTCATTCCGCGTTCTCGTGCGTCTTCCTCGGACGCGAATCCGAGATAGTTCGACGGATGAAACCGCAGGTAGTTGCCCTGGGGGCGGTATTCCATCATGGTGTTCAGGTTCTGCGGATAGCCCGCCTCGGCCAGGCAGGTGTTGCGGATGAGCAGCTGCGCGTACTCCACCTGGCCCAGCTTTTCGGCCTGGTAGCTGTCCACCGGCTGGGGCCCGCTGGGGTCGGCCAACGTCGGGACACTCTCCGTCGCCGCTGGCGACGGCGTATCGGGCGAGTCGGCCTCGGGTGCGGAGTCACACCCGGCCATGAGCAGGCACGACAGGGCAGCCAGCACGACGCGCGAATACCTCACCGTAAGCCCCCTCATGGATGGATACGTGGGTACGCAGCAAACACACCGGGCCGGACCGTAAACCACGGCCCCGCCCGGCGCAAGGCGACCTCGGTCCGGCTCGGGCCAGACCTCGCGGCCGACCGACGTTCGGCGACGCATCCCTGGAGCCGGCCACTCATCCAGAGAGCCGTGGCCGGCGAAGGCCCGCCATCAGACCAGGCCGGCGTCGTGGACGAGGATGGCGATCTGGACCCGGTTGTTCAGGTCCAGCTTGGTGAGCAGCCGCGACACGTACGTCTTGACGGTAGCGACGCTCATGAACGTCTGCTGCGCGATCTCGGCGTTGGAACAGCCCCGGGCCAGCGCGAGCGCGACCTCACGTTCCCGCTCGGTGAGGGCGTCGAGCCGGCGCCGGGCCTCGGCGCGCCGCCCGTTGGGGTCGTCGGTGGCGGCGGTGACGTGCGCGATCAGCTGCCGGGTCACGCTGGGCGACAGGGTGGCCGGGGCAAGCGCGACCGTCGTGACCCTGGCCCTGGCCGCCGTCGGCACGCTCATCGCGGAATGGGCCGGCGGCGCGGGGGGCTGGTCGCTGCGCTGGTCGTACGTGGGTAACTCCGCGCTGGTCCTGGCCCTGTCCGTGCTCATGGGGATGGCCTTCGGCATGGCCCTGTTGAACAGCGCGCTCGCCATCGTCGTGTACCTGGTCCTGCCGACGTTGTGGACCGTCCTCGGCGCCATCATCCCGGCCCTGGGCCGCGCCGCCGAATGGCTCGACACCACGGTGACGATGGCGAACATGTTCGGCCCGGAGGTGACGGCCGGCACGTGGGCCCGGCTGGCCGTCTCGGTCGCCGTGTGGGTGGCGCTGCCCCTGGCCATCGGGCTGGTGCGGGTCACTCGCCAGGAGGTGGCCTGACCCATCGCTGACAGCCGCTGGCCGTACGGTTCGGGGCGTACGGCCGGCGGCTGCGCCCGTCAGACGGGGTAGAACCAGCGCTGCGCGTCGGTACCGTTGCAGTCCCATATTTACAGCCAGGTCCAGTCGGCGGTGGCGCCACCCGGGGAGTCCAGACAACGGCCGGACTGCGGGTTCACCAGTGAGTTGTTCGGCCCGGGTTGCCACTGCTGGCCGCCGACGCCGGTGCAGTCCCACAGCTGGACCTTCGTTCCGTTGGCGGTGCCGTTGCCGACGATGTCCAGGCACTTGCCGAAGGCGCGGATCGTGCCGTCGACGTGCATCGTCCACTGCTGGCCGGGGACGCCGTTGCACGTCCACAGGTGCACCTTGTTGCCACTGACCGGCGTGTTCGTGTCGACATCGACGCACTTGCCATGCCCCGCTGGGCCCGTGATCTGGCCGACCGGCCCGCCGAGCGTGCCGATGCCGTACCGCACCTCGCACTGGTTGCCGGTACCGAGCCAGGTCCCGGCCAGGTAGAGGAAGGAGGTGCCGTCGGCCCGCGGCACGATGGGCGAGCTGTATCCGGGGCAGGACGGTACGCCGGGAGCGTAACCACCGGTTGGGTTGATGTTCACCGGTGCTTCGATTTCATGCCAGGGGCCGACGCCGAGGTTGGTGTTGGCGAACAGCACCGAGCCGGACTCGGCGTTCACGGTCTTGCTGCCCGTCGGCCCGGCCACCACCCGCTGGCCGGACAGCAGGAGCGTCCCGTTGGGGCCGCCGCCGGGCAACCACGCGACGTACGGGGTGTGCAGCAGCTCCCGGCTGTCGGTGGTCTGCACGAGCGTCCCCAGACTGCCGGGATTCCAGGACAGGCCGTCCGGGCTGGTCTTGACGTAGACCTCACACGCGTGGTCCGGGTCGGTGGCGTCGCGGCACAGCTCGTACGCCATGAGGAAGGTCCCGTTGGGCAGCGGCACGACGATCGACATGCCGGGCCGCGCCAGGGGGTCGGCGAGCGCGACATCCGGGGTGAGCGCCGCGCTCCAGGTGACGCCACCGTCGGTCGAGGTGTAGTGACCGATGATCTGGTTGTTGGTCGGGGTGTTGGCCGGCCGCTCGTCGGAGATGAAGCAGGCCAACGTGTCGTTCGGCGCGAGCAGGAACCAGGGCTCCCAGATGCCGTGCCCCCAGGTGTTGGGCAGGCCGCTGGTCTCGGTGCAGGTGGACAGGTACTGCCAGGTGAAGCCGTGGTCGGTGCTCTTGAAGACCTCGATCTTCTGCGCCGTGTAGTCGCCCGGCACCCAGGCCGTGCCGGCGGCGAGCAGATCGCCCGCCGCGAGTCCGGGCACGCTGCGCGGCACCTCGTAGAGGACCGGGGCTTCGATCGACCAACCGGGAGTGCTGGAGGAGATGGTGGCGATCGGCGACGCGGACCAGGTCTGGCCGCCGTCGGTACTGCGGTAGATCGGCAGCGTCGTCGGCCCACCGTGGTGGCGTCGGGCGAAGGTCGCCAGCATGGTGTTCCCGCCGTTGCCGTCGTGGTCGAGACGAATGACGCGCGGGTAGCTCGCGTCGCCCTGGGGGTAGGTGCCGAGGTTCGGGCTGTAGAGGACGGAGCCGGGTGGGGCGGCGGCACTGGGCGAGGCCGGTACGGTGACGACCCACAGGGCAACCGCCGCGACGAGCACGGCGGCGGCGCCGAGCCCGCGGGCGCGGAACGACCTGGTACGGACGGTTGTGCGGAGGGACGGCATGGGATCACTCCTCACCGGACGGTGATGCGACGTCGAGGCACGATCGGGCGACGGTCCGGTCGGCCACGACAAGCGCCAGGTGCATACGGATGGGAACCGTCGGCGGCTGGAGGCGCAGACGGATGGGGTTGCTGAGCTGGAACGGCTTGACGTCCGCGACCGCGGCCCCCGCCGGTGACCAGCCCTGTTCCGGTGGCGGGGCGAAGGGCGCGGTCCAGGCAACGTACAGTTCGCCGTCGATGGCCTCGTCGCCGTGGTGGGAGACCCGGAGCGTGAGCTCGATCGGGTCGCCCGTGCCGATCAGGTCGGCCCCGGGCCGGTGCGGGCGCACGTCGAGGATCAGCACGGTGTCGGCGTGCACGTCGGCGGGGACGTTCCCGCCGAGGTCCTTGGTTCGGCGGTCGTAGGTGTAGATCCCGACCGTCTCGTGCTCGATGTCGTACAGCTCCGTGTAGATGTAGCCGGCGACGCGCTCGTAGCGGCGCAGCTCCTGGGTCTGCCAGCGCTGATGCCAGCCGCGCTCGACCCCGGTGATGCCGCCGCCGTACTCGCTGTTGAGCCACGGCTGAGCGCGGTCCTCGAAGCCGGGCGAAGCGATGAGCTTGGTGACCGTACGGTCGGGGGCGATGCGGACCGGGAAGCCGACGTCCTCACCGGTGACCAGCCGCCCCAACGTGTCCGCCCAGCTGGTCGCGGACTCGTCGTAGTAGTGCCAGTCGACCAGGTCGGTGTCCACATGGGACCATCCGGAGTTGTCGACCACGGGCCGGGTCGGGTCGAGCTGCTTGACCAGCCGGTAGGCGCGGCGCAGCGCCTCCTGCTTGGCCGGGTCGCCGGGCACGTCCCAGTCGAGTCCCCACTCCTCGTTGTACGCGCCCCAGATCACGATGCTCGGGTGATTGGCGTCGCGCCGCACCATGCCCTCGAGCTCGGCCTCGAAGGCGGCCACGGCCTGGGGGGAGAACCGGCCCGTGGAGGCCGGCTCGGCCCAGACGAGCATCCCCAGGCGGTCCGCGTGGTACAGCCAGCGCGGGTCCTCGGCCTTGAGGTGCTTGCGGACCAGGTTGAATCCGGCCGCGCGAGCCAGCAGCAGGTCGCGCCGGTAGGCGTCGTCGTCCGGGGCCGCGTATCCGCCCTCGGGCCAGAATCCCTGGTCGAGCACGCCCCGCAGGAACACGGGGCGGCCGTTGAGATGGAGCAACCGGTTGTGCCATTCGACCCGACGGAGCCCGGTGTAGCTGGTCACGGTGTCGACGCCGTCGGGGCTGGTCAGGGTGGCCCGGACCGTGTACAGGTGCGGATCCTCGGGTGACCAGAGCCGCGGTTGCGCCACCGGGATGACCGTGACGCCGGACGGGTCGGTGACGGGGTGGTCCACCTCGTCGAGGGTGAGGGTGATCGTCGCGACGTCGGCCGAGGGGCCCGCGACCCCCACCCGCGCCTCGATCCCGTCGAGCGTCGGCGTGGGCCGCAGGGCGAGCTCGGTGAGGTAGGTGGCCGGGCGCGGCTCCAGCCACACCGGCTGCCAGATGCCGCTCGACGGCGTGAACGAGCATCCGTCGTAGTCGTCCGGCACCAGGCTGCGTTGCTTGCCGTGGGCGATGTGGCGCTTGTCCAATGGTGCCTCGACCAGGACCACCAGCGTGCCCGCCCCGGACGCGTCGAGAGCGTCGGTGATGTCGGCCTCGAACGGCAGGTAACCGCCGACATGGTCCGCGACCCGGATGCCGTTGACCCACACCGTGGCGCGATGGTGCACGGCGCCGAAGTGCAGGACGACCCGCTCGCCCTCCCACGTGGAGGGACGGGCGATCCGGCGGCGGTACCAGGCGGCGCTGAGCCAGTGCCGGCCGATCCCGGAGGCCGGGTGCTCCCAGGGGAACGGCACCGTGATGACCTGGGGCAGCGGCTGGTCGTCGGGAAGCGGCCCGTCATGACCGGGGCCGGGCGGGCTGGCTTCGCCGAACTCCCAGAGACCGTTGAGGGTCAGCCACCGGTCGGAGCGGTCGAAGTGCGGCCGAGGGTACTCGGGTCGAGGCGTGGTCACGAAGCTTCTCCCAGGGATCTCGCGGCGCGACGGACGGTCAGCCCTTGAGGCTGCCGGCCATCACGCCCTTGATGAGGTGGCGCTGCAAGAGAACGAAGATGACGAATACCGGAATCGCGGCGACGGTGCTCGCGGCCAGCAGTTGGCCCCAGACGCTCGCCCAGTCGGCGCCCAGCTGGTTGGTCGTGATCCGTTGGGACAAGGTGGAGAGCATCACCTGCAGCGTCTGGTACTCGGGATCGGTGGCGACCACCACGGGCCACACGAAGTCGTTGTAAATGTTGATGAACGTGAGGACGGCTAGTGCCGCGAGCCCGGGCCGGATGACCGGGAGCACGACGTTGTAGAACAGCCGCAGGTCCCCGCAGCCGTCCACGCGACCGGCGTCGAGCAGCTCGTTCGGGATGGCGGCCACGATCTGACGCATCCAGAACACCCCGAAGGCGTCGACGGCTCCGGGCAGGATGAGCGCGGGGAAGCTGTTGACCCAGCCGAGCTCGCTCATCTCCAGCAGCAGGGGCACCAGCAGGACCAGCGTCGGCAGCATGAGCGTGATCAGCACGGTGCCGAACAGCAGCCGTTTGCCCGGGAACTCGTACTTGGCGAAGGCGAAGCCGGCCAGGGGGCAGAAGACCATGGTGAGCATTCCCTTGGCCAGCACCACGATCGCCGTGTTCCGGAAGCCGAGCTCCAGCCGAACGGTCTCCAGCATCGTCCGGAAGTTGTCCAGGGTCATCGTGGTGACCCGGAACCGGAACGGATCGGTGATGATCTCCGCGCCGGGCTTGAACGCCGACAGCAGCATCCAGACCAGCGGGGCGAGGCTCAGCACGGCCATGGCGACCAGCAGGGTGTACCGGCCCACGACCCCGAGTCGGTGCTGGACCTGTCCCCGGTACCGGGTCGACTCGCTCATGCGTCCTCCCGGGAGCGCAGGATCCGGACCGCGGCCAGGGACAACGCGAACACCATGATCACCAGCAGGAAGGAGTTCGCCGAGCCCAGGCCGAGATCGGAGTTGGTGATGTGGTCGTAGAGGTAGAGCCCGGCGGTCCGGGTCGAGTTGAACGGCCCGCCGTCGGTCACCACGTACGGCTCCGCGAAGAGCTGGAACACGGTCAATGTCCCAATGACCACGTAGAAACTGACGGTCCGCATCATGAGCGGAAGGGTGATCCGCCAGAACTGGGTCCAGGCCCCGGCCCCGTCCAGCCGGGCCGCCTCGTACACCTGGCCGGGGATCGACTGCAGCCCGGCCAGCAGCAGGATCACCGCGTACCCGGTCGTGCGCCAGAGCACGAGCAGGGCCAGCGTCGGCTTGGCCAGGGCCGGGTCGGTCAGCCAGCCCACGGGGGGCAGCCCGAGGTCGCGCAGACCCAGGTTCACCGCCCCGAAGTCGCGGTCGAACAGCACGATCCAGACCTGCGCCATCGCCACGAGCGGGGTGACGAAGGGTGCCACGAGCGCCGCGATGAACAGGTTGCGCAGCCTCGCCTTGGCCAGCGCCACCGCGACGGCCAGGGCCACGATGACCTGCCCGGGAATGACGAGCAGCCACAGCACTCCCGAGTTGGCCAGCGATCCCCAGAAGTCCTCGCTGGTCAACAGGTAGATGTAGTTGTCGAAGCCGACCCACTCGAGCACGCCAGCGCCGCGCCAGTTGGTGAAGCTCAGCTGCAGGGCGAAGGCCATGGGGTAGAGCCCGAACCCGAGGAAGATGAGCAGGAACGGGGCGACGAACAGGTACGGCGCGAGCGGCGGGCGGCGCCGGCGCCGGGCGCGGGAAGCCGTACTCCCGCCCCGGGCCGGTTCCGCTTTCCTGGCCGCGCGTGGCTCTGTCAGCAGTGTCACGGCCGGTCGATGAGGTTCTTCTGGATCTGGTCAGCCGAGGTCGCGATGACCTCGTCAGGCGTGAGCTGTCCGGCGAACATCCGCTGCAGGTTCACGCCCAGGTAGTCCACGGCGCGGCCCCACCACACGGGAATCCGGTAGCCACCCGGGACCTCGCGAGCCGCGGCCGTGGCGACCTCCCACAGATCCTGCCCGCCGAGCTCGGCGACCGGCTCGAAGAGAGCGTCGGACTCCAGGGCGGGGAGGTAGGACGGCACGGACGTGTTGATGCCGCCGGGGTAGACGTCGTTCGGGCCGTAGACCGTGCGGTAGCCGTCCGGATGGAAGGTCAGGTACTCGTAGAGCAGCCAGGCCAGCTGCGGGTTGCGGGCCTTGGCGGGAATCACGAAGGACGCGCCGCCCATCACCCCGCTGCGGGCACCGCCCGGGCGCCAGGCCGGCAGGAACGTCGCCCGCCACTTGCCCTTGGTCTCGGTGAGCAGCTGCTGGGGCGCGAACACGAACCACTGCGCCCACGGCACGAAGACCTGCGTGCCGTTGTCGAGCGTGGCGACGTCGGTGGGCTCAAGGTACTTCGCCACCGTGCCCAGCCCGCGCTGGTTGACCTCGTGCAGGAAGTTCAGGGCGTTGCGGTAGGCCGGTGAGTCGAGGGCAAGCCGGCCGTCCGCGTCCACCATGGCCGCGCCCTGCTGGCTGACGAACATGTCCAGCCAGAGCTGGCTGAGGAACTCGTTGGCTTCGAGGTGGATCGGCTTGCTGTCCGGGAAGACCTCCTTGACCTTCTCCGCTGCCTCGATGAGCGCGTCGTAGGTGGTGATGCCGGCCGGGTCGACGCCGGCGGCCTGCAGGATGTCCTCGCGATAGAACAGCAGACCCGGGTCGAGGTCCCAGGGGATCGCCACGACGCGTCCCTCCACTGTGGCGACTCCCAGCTTGTAGGGCGCGATGTCGTTCTTGTAGGGCTCGATCAGCTGGCTCAGGTCGTACAGGTGTGGAGCGATGCCCGGAACGAGGGCATCGTCGTAGAACGCGCCATCCGGCACGTCGGCGCCGGTGATGAGCGTGTTGGGCAGCGTCGCGTTGATGTCGATCGCGATGTGGTTGACCTTGACCTGGGGGTACTTGGCGGTGAAGGAGGCGATCGCCTTGTCGAAGACCCGGTAGAGGTCACCGGAGCGGTTCCAGATGGTGATCTCGCCGGCGGGAGGTCCGGTGAAGCTCGGCGTCCCCAGCGGCTGCGGTGAGCCACTGTTGCTCGGGGCGCAGCCCACCACCGAGGCGAACCCGGAGGCCAGGGCCGCAGCACCCGCGCCCCGCAGCAACGAACGCCGAGTTAATCGGTGATCTTTGATCATCGTCGATCCTCACTAAGCTGACATATGGGGACGTATGCCGTCGTTTCGCGAGGGCGGTGCAACGTTGCAACCATGATGCACGGCAGGTTGCAACGATGCAATAGGTGCGTCATGCTGAGTTAACGTCGAACCGGACTATCTCGGGAGGGATCTTGGCGGTCACCCTGCGTGACGTCGCGGCCGCTGCTGGGGTATCCATCCGGACCGTGTCCAATGTGGTCAACGGGTTCGCCAAGGTCGCGCCCGAGACCCGGGCCCGCGTGGAGAAGGTCATCGCCGAGCTGGACTACCGGCCCAACGCGGTGGCTCGGTCGCTGCGTCAGGGGCGGTCCCACCTCATCGCTCTGGTCCTGCCCGAGCTCGACGTGCCCTACTTCGCTGAGCTGTCCCGCCTCGTCATCGAGGAGGCGGCCGCCCGTGGCTACACCGTTCTGATCGACCAGACCGACGGGGACCCGCGGCGCGAACGCGAAATGATCATGGGCGGCAGCAAGGCATCGGCCCTCTTCGACGGCACGATCTTCAGCCCCATCGCGCTGGGCGGCGCGGACCTGCGTCGACGCCGGTCCAGCAAGCCGATCGTCCTGCTCGGCGAGCGGATCGTCGGCATCGGCGTGGACCACGTGATGATCGACAATGTGGCCGCGGCGCGGGCCGCGACCGAGCACCTGCTCGGCCTCGGGCGTCGACGCGTAGCCGCCATCGGCGACCAGGATGACCCCACCCGCGAGACCGCCCGGCTGCGCACCGAGGGCTACCGACTCGCGCTCACCGAGGCTGGGCTACCGATTGACCCGGACCTCATCTGCCAGACCGAGTACTTCCACCGGGCCGACGGAGCCGCCGCCATGCAGCGGTTGCTCGCCCGGCCGGACCCGCCGGACGCCGTGTTCTGCTACAACGACCTGCTCGCGCTCGGCGCGCTGCGCGTCGCGCACGAGCACGGCTTCCGCGTTCCCGACGACATCGCCGTCGTGGGGTTCGATGACATCGAAGACGGAAGGTATTCAACACCGACGTTGACGACGATCAGTCCGGACAAGGCGCAGATCGCCCGGGTCGCAGTCGAGACGCTCCTGCGCCGGCTCGACGGGGACGACTCTCCGCCCGTCGAGTACACCGCCGACTTCGACCTCGTGCTCCGGGAGAGCACCGCCTCCTCGACCCGTCGACGTCGTTCCCGCAGCGGCCGTCCCTAGGGACGGCGCGGCCGTCCGAACGACGGCCGGGCACCGGCGGTTCCGCGCGGACGCCGTCGAGACGGTCCGGCGCATCCGCCTCCTGCTGGATGGCGGCCTCCCGCTGGCGATCGTGGCCAAGATCATGCCGTGCTTCACCGAGGACGGGGCGGCGCTCGATGCCTGCGTCGCCGATTACCTGCGAGACCACCTGGCGGCCGTCGAGGAACGCATCGAAGAGCTGGACCACCCGCGGGCAACGATCGAACGCCTGCAGCAGCTCGTGACGGCCTGAACGACCGGCACGTCCGGCGGTCGGAGGCCGGCCGGCGTTCGCGGTTTGGCGGCGTTCTCGGTCTGGTGGCGGCGCCGATCGGCCCCGGCCGCCAGGCCCGACGACGTCCGGACGCCGGGGCGTGGCGCGCAGCGGATATCGTCGAAAGCATGCTGCAGGCGACGCGGGCGGGCGCCTTCTCGTCCTCCTATGACATCACCCTCGACGGCCAGCCCCTCACGCGCTGGCACACGTCGATGTGGCGGGTCGGGGGTTCGTTCACCCTCCAAGGCCAGCGGTACGACCTCCGCAGCAACTTCTGGGGCACGTCGTTCACCATGACCGACCAGCGGGGAGCGACCGTGGCGACCGCAGCCAATCCGAGTCGCCGGCAGTGGACCGTCGTGGTCGGGCCCCACCAGTACGAGTTCCGGCGGCGAAGCTGGTGGCGGCAACACCACGATCTGATCCTCAACGGACGGGCGGTCGGCTACGTGCGTCGTCCGAGTGCGTGGCGCAGCACCGCGGTGGCCGACCTGCCGACCATGCCCCTGGCCGCCCAGGTGTTCGCGCTGGTTGTCGCGCTCACCGTGTGGGACAACGCCGCGGCCGGCGCCGCCGCTAGTGCCGCCGCCGCCGGCGGTGCGGCGGCCGCGACGAGCTGAGGCGTCTGACCGGATCCGCGGGCAAACAACCCGGTAAGCATCGGCATCCAGGTTCAGCGGCTCCCGGTCCGGGGACTGTCGCCGGGGGTGACCAGGCCCGCCTCATACGCGAGAACCACCGCCTGCACCCGGTCGCGAAGCTGCAGCTTTGTCAGGATGCGGGTTACGTGGGTCCCAAGCACCATACATCGACGGCAATGACCGAACCCGATCGGTAGGCGCGGAACAAGCGACATACGCAGTGGTATGCGTACGCCACTGCGCATGTCACCCGACCGGCACCTTCGTCCGCGCTGGTACTCGAATCCTGGGCGAACCTGACGCCCTTCGCCGCAACGCCCGCCAGCATCGCGACGCCTCGTCGTCGGTGCCGCTCGCTTCGACGCACCGCCACATGCCGGTTTTGTTCGGAAATATCCAAGAAACCTGCGCTTGATCTCTGCTGCCCGGTGCAGCCGGGGCCCCCTTTATTGCAACTGACTTGCAGTTGCATATAGTTGGCAACATGTCCAGACGTACCGGCGTGACCCCGCCGATCACCAGATACGGGCAGGCGGTGCCACACACCCAGTGCCCGCCGACGAGCACCGTCGAGGCCGACCTGGCCTCGCTGACGAACGACATGCATGCCTCGATATACGGGCCCAACCGGGTTGGGCTGGCGCCCAACCAGGTCGACCTCGGACTGCCGCTCGCCCGCAAGGCCGTCGTCCGCACACCGGGCGACGCGGTACGGGTTGACGACCCGACCGGCGGGACGCTCGACATCACGGGCGTGTTGTCACAGGTGAGGGCGGGTGACCGGTCATGACATCGACGTCTATAGACATCGGTCTGACTCCGGCGACGGGAACCCGACACGCGCGGGCGTTCGACCGTCGGCTGTTGGCGTTGGCGGTGCGCGAGCGGGGAGCGTTGGTCTCCTCGATAGCGCTGGGCCTGGCGATCGCCGCGGCGAGGATCGGGACGGGGGCGGCGCTGGCTTTGGGTCTGGGCGCCGTGCTGCGTACCGGGGCGTGGCACACCGCGCTGCCGTGGATCGGCGTTGCGGTCGGCCTGATCCTGCTACGAGCACTCATGACGACGGTGCAGAGTGCGACGCTGGCCGGCGCATCCGTGCGCATCACCACCAGGCTGCGGATGCGGTTGGTCTCGACCATTCTGGCGCTGGGACCACGCTGGCTTAACCGGGAACGCTCCGGCGAGCTGCAGTCGGTGCTTGTCGATGGTGTAGAGCGGCTGGACGCCTATTTCCGGTTGTTCCTGGCCAAGGTCGCCGCCGCGACCATCTCCGCGGTTGCGATCATCAGCACGGTTGTCGTCATCGACCCACCCACCGGGGCGTGCATCGCGGTGCTCGCCGCGGCGGTCATCCTTGCCCCGTCCGCGGAGTACCGGGCCCTGGGGCGTCGAATGCGGTTCTGGTCGAACAGTTACCGGCCCCTGTCGGCCGAGTTCGTCGACAACCTGCAGGGCATGACGACCTTGAAGACGTTCGGCGTTGCGGAGGAGCGTGGGCGCGAGCTGCGCCGTCGCTCGGCGGACATCCGCGACGCGGCCATCCGGCTCGTTACCGTGTCCGGCTATTTCAAAGGGTTGACCACGGTGGCGGCCGCGGCTGGCGTCGCGGCCGGGCTTGCCGTGGGTGGGTTCCGGCTCGCCTCGGGCGAGCTGAGCACCCAGGAGCTGTTGTTGATCCTGCTCCTGGCCGGCGAGTGCTTCCTACCGGCCCGGGAGATCAGTGACGCCATGCACACCGCCGTCTGGGGTATGTCTAAAGTGGAGCGTACCTTCGCCATTCTGCAGACCAAGCCATCCAGCACGAGCGTCGTCGGCCAGCAACCGACCGTGACGGCAGCGCCGACGATCTCGTTCGAGGAGGTGACGTTCAGCTACCGGCCCGGCAGGCCCACGATCGAATCGGTGAGCTTCACCGTCGGCGGCGGCGAGACGGTAGCCATCGTCGGACCGTCCGGGGCGGGGAAGACGACGATCGCGTCACTGCTGCTGCGCTTCTTCGACCCCGACTCCGGCCGTGTCTGCATCGACGGTATTGACATCGCCCGCCTACACCCCGACGTCGTACGAGAGTCGATAGCCCTGGTGCCGCAGGACGCGTTCCTCTTCCACGCCACCATCCGCGACAACTTGAAGATCGTCGCCCCCGACGCCAGCGACTCCCGGCTGTGGCAGGTGCTGGCCGCCGCCGGCGCGGAGGAGTTCGTTCGGAGCCTGCCGGCCGGGTTGGACACCGTCGTCGGAGAGCGCGGCCTGCGCCTGTCCGGCGGGCAGCGCCAACGCATCGCGATCGCCCGCGCCCTGCTCAAGGACGCGCCGATCCTCATCCTCGACGAAGCAACCTCCAATGTGGACGTAGCTACCGAGGAATCGATTCAGGAATCGCTACGGGCCCTGCGACGCGGCCGGACCACGCTGATCATCGCGCACCGCCTGTCCACCGTCCGCGACGCCGACCGCATCCTCGTGCTCGACGACGGCCGCATCGCCGAGCACGGCGAACACGACCAACTCATCCAACAACGCGGCCGTTACGCCGCCCTCGTCGCTGCGCAGGTCACGCCATGACCGTCATCGAAACCGCCACCCCAGCCCGTGGGAACGCAGTCGGGCACCTGGCCCGTAGCCTGCGCCCCATCATCGCACTGCTGCGCCCGTACCGCCGGTGGTTCTACGGCGCGATCACTGTCCATGTGCTCATCCACGTCGCGACCATCGCCGCCGCCGTGGCCGGCTCACTCATCGTCGGGCGAGCCGTGGCCGGAGCACCGGCGGCCCACCTGCAACCGCTGGTCTGGGTCATCGCCGGCCTGCTGATTCCGCTCGGTGTGCTCGGGTTCCTGGACATGTGGGTCACTCACGTCATGGCCTTCCGCATGCTGCACGACCTGCGGATGACGCTCTACCGCCGCTTCCAGGAGCTCGCCCCGGCTTACCTGTTGCATCGGCGCAGCGGCGATGTCGCCCGGGCAAGCATCGCCGACGTGGAGATGCTGGAGCTGTTCGCCTCCCATGTCGCCCCGCCGGCGGTGGCCGCCGTCGTCGTTCCGATCCTGGCTTTGGCCGGCTTGGCCGTGATACACCCGTTGCTCGCCCTCGTGGCACTGCCGTTCGTCCTGCTCGTCGCCTCGGTTCCGTCGTGGCTGCTCGGCCGCGCCCAGCGGCAGGGCCAACAGCTGCGCGAGGAACTTGGCGAACTCGGCGCGGCCGTGGTGGACACCGTGCAGGGCACCCGAGAGATCCTCGCCGCGGGCGCGCAGCAGCGGACCCTGGACCGCATTCAGGCCCAGCATCGCGGCATCCTGAAGGCGAGCATCGCCCACGGCCGCCGCTCCGGCGTCGAACAGGCCGCGACCGACGCGCTGGTCGCTCTCGCGGTGGTCGCGACCTTCGCCGTGGCCGCGGTGCTCGCCGTCAACAACGCCATTCCGAACGCCGCCCTACCGGTCGCGATCGTCCTCGCCACCGGTGCGTTCGCTCCGCTGATCACCCTGTCGGCGACCCTGCGTGAGGTCGGTCAGGTCACCGCCGCCAGTGACCGCATCCACGCTCTCCTGCGCGCCCAGCCGGCCGTCATCGACACCGCAACGACCTCGCCGGCCGTCACCACACCGCGGATAGCGTTTACCAACGTCACTTTCTCATATCGGCCTGACCAACCGCCGGCCCTGCACCGGGTCAGCTTCGACATCGAGCCAGGCAGCACCGTCGCCCTGGTCGGCCACTCTGGTGCGGGCAAGAGCACGTGTGTCAACCTGCTGCTGCGCATGTGGGACACCGATCAGGGCAGCATCCGCGTCGGCGGGCACGACGTACGCGAGTTCGCCCAAGACGACCTGCGCGCTCTCATGGCCGTCGTGCCTCAGGACATACACCTGTTTCACACCACCGTGCGGGAGAACATCCGCCTGGCCCGGCCCGACGCCACCGACATCGACGTCGAGCGGGCCGCCGAGGCGGCCGGTGCCACCAGCTTCATCACCGCGCTCCCCGACGGATGGCAGACCGTGGTCGGCGAACGCGGTGCCGGCCTCTCCGGCGGACAACGCCAACGCATCGCCATCGCCCGCGCGCTCCTGCGTGACGCACCGATCCTGATCCTCGACGAGGCAGTGTCCAACCTGGACGCCGAGGCCGAACGAGACCTGCACACGGTGCTGCGCCGGGTCGCCACCGGCCGGACCACCATCCTGGTCGCCCACCGGCCCTCCACCATGCGCCTGGCCGACCGGCTCATCGTCCTCGAGCACGGACGAGTCGCGCAGATCGGCACCTACGACGAGCTCATCGAGTGCGACGGGGCCTTCCGCCGGCTTCTGCGCCAAAGCCAGAACTCACCAACGGTTGACCAAGCCTGATCTCCGGTCGGCGGGCTCGGCTGGGCAACCGGTAGCCGTTGCCGGATCGGGCCGTGCGTACGTCCGCTCCGCGAGAACCAGGGCTGTGCGGTGGGGTCAGGGCCCGACCAGGCAGACGTCGATGTCTGGGTGGCTCGCGCGGTTCGCGGACCACCAGCCCATGACCCACATCATCGAGACCACGTGCGCAGGCCGCCAGCTCCCTCGGCGCTGACAATTTCGTGTTAGTGGTGATTGACATGAACTAGGCTGACGACTACCGTTGCGGCGATGGAACGCCCTCCGATGCTGAACGTGGGTCGCAGGAGCCCGGGAGCCGGCTGAGATGACCGAGGAGGCGTCGACGCCGTCGCGGCGCTACACGATGCGTGCGAGGGCACGGGCCGTGGAGCGCACGCGCGAGCGGATCATCGAGGCGACCGCGAACGCCGCGGCCACGCGACGCCTCGCGCTGATCACCCTCGAGGACATCGCCGAGTCGGCCGGCGTCAGCGTGCAGACCATCCTGCGTCAGTTCGGTTCCCGGGCCGGGCTCCTCGAAGCCACGACCCGTCACGTGCGCGAGGCCGTCATCAAGGAACGCCGCCCACCGGCGAACGACGTGGGGCAGGCCATCCGGGTCCTGGTCGACCACTATGAGGCGAGAGGGGATGCGGTCCTGCTCCTCCTCTCACAGGAGAACGACGATCCGCACGCCCGTGCGATCGTGACTGTGGGCAAACGAGTCCACCGCGCGTGGGTGGCCGAGGTGTTCGATCAGTTCGTGCACGGCGACGAGCGATCGATCGACCTGCTGGTCGTAGTCACCGACGTCTACACGTGGAAGCTACTGCGGCGCGACCGGCGGCTGTCACGCGCGCAGACCGAGCAGCGGATGAAGGATCTGGTAGCCGCGGTCCTGGCCAGCCTCAACGGGAGTACCGATGTCTGAGATCCTGTTCGTGACGTGGGACGGGGGTGGCAACGTGCCGCCGCTGCTGGGCCTCGCGCGGGAGTTGCACGAGCGGGGCCACGTGGTCCGGGTCGTCGGCCACGCCGCTCAGGCGGACCGCTTCGCGCCGCTCCGGTTCAGCGCACACCACCCGCGTCGAGAGTTCACCGCGACCGGGCCCGTCAATGTCCCGGCGCTGTTGTCGGTGTTCGCCGACCGACGCTACGGCGCCGAAGTGCTGAGGCTGCTGGACACGCGACCGGCCGACGTGGTGGTCGTCGATTGCCTGCTGTTCGGTGTGATGGACGCGCTGCGACAGGCCGAGCGACCGTACGTCGTCCTCGAGCACACCCTGGACAGCTACCTGCGGGTGGCGGCTCGCGGGCCCATGGGGCTCGCGCTTCGCGCCATGCGACTCCCCGCCCTCCGGCTGCTCGACGCGGCGACCGAGCGGCTCGCCGCGACGCTCCCCGAGCTCGACGCCGGCCATGGCCCGTGCACGCACATCGGTCCCGTAGTCACCGGCACCTCGGCGGCACCGACCGAGCCCCGGGTGCTGCTCAGCTTGAGCACCGTCGCCTTCCGTGGCTTGCCCGTGCGATGGCAACGAGCGCTGGACGCGGTCGGAGAACTGGGCGTGCCGGTGATCGCGACCCTCGGTCCCGCCATCGACCCATCCCGTTTGCGCGTGCCGGCCAACGTCGAAGTGCATCGCTGGCTCGCTCACGACGAGGTGCTAACCCGGGTCTCGCTGGTGGTGGGCCATGGTGGTCACGCCACGACCATGGCGGCGCTGGCGCACGACGTCCCGGTGCTCGTCCTACCGGTCGACTCCAAGAGTGACCAGCCCTTGATCGGTCGTCGGATCACCGACGCCGACGCCGGCCTTTCGCTCCCACCGCAAGCGTCGACCAGGCAGATCCGCGCGGCAGTCAAGGAGCTGCTCGAAAACAGCACCTACCGCTGTGCCGCGGCCAGGCTCGGGGCCCGCATCCGCGCACTCGACGGGCGCACCCGCGGCGCCGACCAGCTCGAATCACTGGCGAGCACCGGTGGCGTCGGGCCCTGAGCGAACTCGCCGAGGGCGAGGTGGTGAGGAAGACGACAGGACTCCAGCCGCGACCAACCGCGCCCGCTTGCGGGCCGCGTCCGCCCGCAGTCCCGCCTCCCCGCCGCTCGAGCTGTATTCAGTCGTGCCCGACATGTTCCGAGCTAACTGCCGGGATCTGTCCCACGTACGTTGGTTACGACAGCGGTCTGGCCCGGTTACGGCCGGCCTGGCCCGGCTCGGGCGTGGTGGGGTCCATGACCAGCTCCGGGGTCATCGGCAGCTCGCGGATGCGCCGCCCGGTGGCGTGGAACACGGCGCCGCCAGCAGCGTGACGACAGAAGGTGATGACCCGGTGCCCGCCGAAGGTCAGTTGGCCTGGCCGGGTCCCAAACCAGCGGCGTACTTCTCGAACTGTCGGTGCCCAGGGAAAAACGAGTTGATCAGATCGAATGAGTCGATGCACTCGAGGCTCTCGGCGACGCCGTACACCAAAGAGGACCGTGTACGAATTGTTCCACGTGCTGTTCAGCGGTCGGTTCCCAAAGCTCGGTCCGGTGGTGCGCGTAGACAACAACGGTTCCTTTGCGGACACCGCTAGCCGTGTTGACAGCGAAGTGTTGCCTCTCATCCAGGCGTGGATGAACTCGCAGTAAGCCGACGATGATCGGCCCAAGCAGAGGGCGGCACTGGCCTCGCTATCGACTACCATGCGTCACTCGATTGAGCACTTCCTCGGGGCGAGCGAGGCGGAGGAGATCCGGCGTCCGCGTCGGACGATCAGCTGATGATGCGCCCCCGCTGACCTTCACCGGGACCGCCTCGTTCCTGAACGCCACGTCCAGCAATACTGCTGGCCGGAAAACGATCACGGCGGACCGAGCCCGGTGGCCGCCGGGAGGCGCCCCGCTGGTGCCGGTCGGCTCAGCGTCGCTGGACGGCGTAGGCCGCCCGGACCTCGGGTCGGTCGCGGAACGCCTCGAGGAGGGCGGCGATCTGGTGCTGCGGCAGCCGAACCTCCATCTCCACCCGCCGGACCGAGTCCGCGCTGTCTTCCTCGGGGTCCTGCACGCGCAGCGACCGCACCGTGGCTCCGCTCTCCTCGACGCGTCGCGCCAACAGGCCCAGGGTGCCCTGGCCCGGTGTGTACTCGAGCACGATGCGGGCGGGTCGGCGGAACAGGCGGCGCGGCAACGCGCGGACGGCCCGCATCACGGTCAGGGCCAGGAGGGCCAGACCCAGCGTCACGAGGGTCGCCACATGGAGCTCGGCCGCGGATGCGGCGCCGAGCGCGGCTGCGACCCAGAGCGTGGCAGCCGTCGTCAGGCCACGAACGGTGAGGCCATCGCGCAGGATGGCGCCGGCGCCGATGAAGCCGATGCCGGACGCGACCTGGGCCGCGACCCGGGTGGGGTCCACAATGGACGAGCCGGCCACGCTCTGGAACCCGTAGGCACCCAACAGCGTGAACAGGCATGCGCCCAGCGAGACCAGCAGATGCGTGCGGAAGCCCGCGGTGTGGCCGCCCAGCTCGCGTTCCGCCCCGAGCACGGCTCCCGCGAGTGCGGCCACGGCCAGGTCTATCGCCATCTGTGCGTCCATCGGACCCTCACCTCGAGTCGTGTCGCGCCATCACCGTCCGAGCACACGATCATGGACCGGAAAAAGATCAGCCTCTGACCGTGCTTGCGCACTGTCAGAGGCCTTGAACTCGCGCGCCCGAAGGGATTCGAACCCCTAACCTTCTGATCCGTAGTCAGATGCTCTATCCATTGAGCTACGGGCGCAGCTGCGCCGACCATGGTACACGGCCGGCCGTCCCGATCGCCTGGGGGTTCCACCCGTCTGCCCCTGGCAGCCGCGCGGCTCCTCCCCCGGCGTCGTGGTGGCGATGCCGCTGCTCGCTGCTCGTACGGCAGCGGCGCGGCTCCACCGCGGAGGCTCCGGGATTCGAACCCGGGAGGGGCGATGAGCCCCAACCGCATTAGCAGTGCGGCGCCATAGACCGAACTAGGCGAAGCCTCCCTGGCGGACCCATCGGGACCCGCTGTCGATCGAGGATACCTGCCGCGGCCGGCCCAGGTCACGCGGGTACTCGTCAACCCCACGCGTCCCCACCCGATGATCTAGGGCATAGCGTGGTGGTTGAAGATCAACTCGCCACCCTACGCCCTAGATCAACGCGAAACGTCCTTGATCAACGCAAGAAGGGGCGTTACAGCCAGCCGACCCGGTCGCGAAGGAGGGTGTAGCCGAGGAAGGCGACCACGTCGAGCAGGGTGTGGGCGAGGATCAGCGGCCACAGGCGTCGCGTCCGCAGGAAGAACGCGGCGAAGATCACGCCCATGATCACGTTGCCGACGAAGGCCCCGAACCCCTGGTAGAGGTGGTACGTCCCCCGCAGCACGGAGCTGAACGTCACGGCGGCCGCCACGCCCCAGCCGGTCTGCCGCAGCCGGGTGATGAGGTAGCCGACGACCACCACCTCCTCGAGCAGCCCGTTGCCGGCCGCGATGAGCACCAGCACCGGCCCGGCCCACCACTCGGTCAGGTTCGCCGCGGAGACGGTCGTGTTGATCCCGAGCTCCCGGGCCACCAGGTACAGCGCGAGGCCCGGCAGCCCGATGAGCGCCGCGAGCCCGACGCCGCTGACGAGGTCGAACCGCCACCGCGCGAAGTCCAGCCCCAGCCGCGGGCCGGCCCGCAGCGTCGACGGCGCCCAGTCCCGGTCCCGGTTGAGCAGGAACACGGCGAACAGGGCCGGCACGAGGAAGTTGAAGACGATGTTCTTCAGCTCGATGACCAGCGCGAGCAGGGGCCGGCCCGGAGCCGGCGAGGTGTTCATCGCCGTGACCTGCTCGTTGAGCGGCACCGGCGCCGTCAGCCTCGCCCAGATCACGATCAGGGCGTTGATCGCGGACAGCCCCAGGGTCAGGCCGAGGACGAGCAGGACCTCGCGGGTGAGGATCGCGGCCCGGTCGTCCCCGCGCAGCCGGAGCCGTACGGTCCACGGCGCCGCCGGCGGCCCGTCCGCCGACACAGCGACGGCCGACACGGCGGGGGATGCGGGCTCAGTCACCTGCGTGATCGTATCCGGGGGTCCGCTGGGCCGGCGGTGAGTAGTGCCACGGCTGCCCCTGGCCCTGGTACTCCTCGACCGGGATCAGCCGACCGTCGGGGGGCATGCGGTCGGGGTAGAGCAGCCCGTGCAGGTGGTCCACCTCGTGGGCGACCAGTCGGGCCAGCGCGTTGCGGAAGGTGGAGACCGTCCGCTCCCCGTCGTAGTTGGCGTGCTCGACCTCGATCAGCAGCGGCCGGGACACCTTCCCGCGCACGTCGAAGAAGGACAGGCACCCCTCGAACTGCTCGTCGTGGTCGACCGACTCGCCGACGATCTTGGGGTTGAGCAGCACCAGCGGCGGCATCTCGGGCCCCGGCGGGCAGATCACGGCGGCGGCCCAGTCGATGCCGAGCTGGGGCGCGGCCAGCCCCAGGCCCTTGTGGAACTCGTGCAGCGTCCGGATCCGGCTCACCGCGTCGAGCAGCCGCGAGACCACCTCCGAGGCGAGCGAGGCCTGGGCGGGCAGGTCGAACCACCGGGCCACGCGCTCGAGCATGGGCGCGCCCCGCTGGAGGATGCCGACCGAGCGCATGAGCTCGCTGGGTCGGCGGGCGGCCGCCGGCCGGGAGCCGCGCTGCACGGGTACGGCCTCGGTGCGCAGGCGCCACTCGAACCGGTACCGGGCGCCCAGCGCCGGCTCGTCGATCTGCCACTCGAACCGGACCCGGTCGCCCTCCCGCGCCTCCCGGATCGGCGTGCGCAGCGGGGCCGCCTCGGCGGTCAGCGAGCTCTCCAGGCCCCACACCACCGGCCGCAGGCCGGCCGGCATGTCGATGCGGACGGTCAGGTGCCGGGTCGGCAGGCGTACGGCCCGCTGGAACCAGTGCCCCCACTTGTCCTCGCCGACCGCGTAGCGGTACTCGATCGTGGTGCGCTCCCCCGGGGCCAGCGGAAAACGGCCGTCCTCGTCCTCGAAGAGGAGCCACACCTCCTTGAACATGTCGCGGTCCTGCTGGACCTGCCACGTCATAGCCCGGTCCCCGCAGCGGGCGACCAGACCCAGCTCGTCGAGGGTCAGCGGGTGGTCGCGGTAGTGCCGATTCGACCGCTCGGGCTCGCCGGGGTACCGGTCCACGGCGATGCGGACCGGGTAGCGGGTGACCGGCTCGCGCCCGGCGTTGTGCAGGTCCCGACGCACCACGCACCGGTACTCCCCGTCCACATAGGTCAGTTCCGCCTGCTCCCGCTCGACCACGAGCGTGCCCAGCGGCGGGCGCCAGGTCATTGTGGACGGTTCGCTCCGGGACCGCGGTGACGGCACCACCGCCTGGCGGGCCTTCTCGAACTCCCGGTACAGCGAGATCAGCTCGCCCCCGGTCGCCAGCGCCTGGTCGGCGCGCCGGGCGAAGTCCTCGGTGGGCCGGTGCCGCCGGGCCTCGACGTGGCTGACGTAGGACGGATCGAAGCCCATCACGGCCGCGAGCTGCTTCTTGGTCAGCCCACGGTCCCCGCGCCACCGAATGAGCGCGTCGGCGAACTGCGCCACCGCACGGTCGAGCGCGTGCGCCGGGTCGCTGGTCCTGTCCTCGCTCCGCCCGTCCACGACGCCCCCACGCTCGCCCGACCCGGGTGGCCGGTTGCGTCAGTCATACCGACCTATCCCGGCCGCGTGCAAGACCGCCCGCGGGGGTCACCCGGTCGGGCGCAGTGGGGGTGGCCCCGGTGGTCGCACCAGGTGTCCGACCGGGCACGGCCGGGTAGCCGGCCAGGCGAGCTCAGGTGTCGGGACGGACTCCCCCGGACGTCGGGGGCCGCCGGCGGCCCGGAGGAGTCGTTCCGGCGACCCGAGGCAGTTAGGCAAGCCTTTCCGTAGTAAGGTTGCCCGAACCTACGTAGTTGGGAAGGGGCGTGACAGTGGCGACGGTACGGGTACGGGGCGCGGACGCCCTGGCCGCCGACGCGCTCGCCCCGATCCGGGAGACCCTCCGGCACATGGCCGCCCGGCCCGACATCCCCCCGCTGGCCGGCATCGAGCCGGACCTCGTGGTCACCGACCCCACGGGCTGGGTGCGTGCCACCGAGCTCGTGTCGGGCGACGCGCTCGACGACCTGCTCGCCACGGCCGCCCGGCGCTGGCAGGCGGCCCCGCACGCCGCGGCGGCCCTGGCCTTCAAGTGCTACTCCTACTGGCTGTCCCTGCCCGCGGTCCTGGGCTACGCCACCGTCCGTCGGGTCCCGCTCCTGACCCCCGACGCGGTGCTCGTGCGCTGGTCGGACGAGCGACCGTTCCTGCGGCTCGGGCTGGCCCCGGGTCGCCGGACGGCCACCCCCGGCGGACGGAGCACGAACGGACCGGCCGTGACCGTCGCCGTCCTGCCCACCGACCCCGTGCTGCTCTACGGCCCCGGCCGCGGCATCCGCGTCGTGCCCGACGAGGCGGTGCTGCTGGATGAGCTCCGGACGGCGATCATGGACGAGCACCTCGCGCCGATCGTCGACCACATCCGGTCGCGGCGGCACGTGGGCCGGCGCACCCTGTGGGGCTCGCTGGCCGCCGGGGTGGCCCACGGGCTGTCCCGCGCCGCGGACGTCATCCCCGGCTCCACGCTGCAGGCCGCCCAGGCCGTCCTGGCCCGCCTCGACGTCACCGACCTCGTCGAGGTCACGCAGCGTCCCGACAGCGCCGAGCTGGCGGTCGGCCGCCGGACCTGCTGCCTCGCCTTCACGCTGCCGGAGCCCCAGCGCAAGGTCTGCACCGGCTGCTGCATCCGGGAGGCGGGAGCGATCCGCGAGGCGGGGCCGGTTCGTCGGCGGCTGGTCCCCGCCGGCTGATCAGTCGCCCGGCGTCGGGGACGTGTGGCCGAGCCAGGTGGCCAACGGAGCGTGGTCCACGGTGAAGGTGACCAGACACCACTGGCCGCCGTGCTCCTCGATGAGCGCCTTGTAGGTGTCCCACTCCTCGGCCGGGACCTGCTCGTGGTCGAGGAACGCGTCGCGTCCGGCCTGCAGGTGGGCGACCAGGGCCGAGGCGACCTGACTCGGGGACCCGGCCGGAACCTCGACCACGCCGTGGTCGGTCAGCGTCCGGGCATAGGCGGCCTTGGCCGGACCGGCGGGACCAGCGAGCAGATAGACGGCCGGTGTGTCCTCACGCATGCAGCGCAGGCTAGCGAAACGGACATGACAACACGGCGCGCCACGATTGCCGCCTTGTTACAAGAACGGACGAATCCGCCGAGCTTGCGCGGTTACCTACCCGGCTCCGCGCCACCGCCCGCGGGGCGAACCATCGATACGCGCCTCCAGCGCACCGGCCATCGATACGCGGGCCATCGACACGCGCCCCGGCGCACCGGACCGGCCGGGCCCCCACGGCAGCCGGCCGGCCCTCCACGCCGAGTGCCCACGGCACCCGTTGTGCCTGGATGACGGCCCTATCCGGCAACCATGACGCACGATAACGAGAAAATTACTCACAGATACTGACCCGGGCGGCCGGAGGCATCCCCCCGGTCCTCGGGCCGGCCGTGCGGCATGCCGGGCACACCCTGCGGGCTCATCGGGAGGGCCCGCCCGGAGCGCATCTGCTCAAGCTGGAGTCGGGCCGCCATCTGCTGGGCGACCAGCGCCGCCTGGATGCCGTGAAACAGGCCTTCGAGCCAGCCGACGAGCTGGGCCTGGGCCATGCGCAGCTCGGCCTCGGTCGGGGTCTCGCCCTCCTTGAACGGCAGGGAGAGCCGATCCAGCTCGCTGACCAGCTCGGGGGCAAGGCCCGTCTCGAGCTCCTCGATGGACCGCCGGTGGATCTCGGTCAGCCGAACCCGGGCCCGCTCGTCCAGCGGCGCGGCCTTCACCTCCTCGAGGAGCTGCTTGATCATGCTGCCGATACGCATCACCTTGGCGGGCTGCCCGATCATGCGGGACAGGTCCTCTTCCTCCCGGGAGGCGGCGTCCGCATCGACCTGGGCAGTGCCGAGGGGACGCCCGTCGGGTCCCACGACGACGACAGTCTGCGGCTGCTGCTGAGGTTCGGAGCTGGCAGGGGCCTGACTCATACAGGACACGATATCGGTGTGGCTGTCACTCTCGTGACAACACGGCAGGCCCACCATTCACAGACGGGCGGGCTCTCCAGGAGAGATCTCCAGTTGTGCCGGTCCGGGACGGTTGGAGTACGGTGACCACCGGCGACTCCGGTCCGGCATCCGGGGCGCCTCCATCCCTTCGTGAGGAGCCGAACGTGTCCCGTGGTTACTCGACACTCGACCGTCGCCAACTCCTGCGAATGTTCGGGGCGCTCACGGCCGCCGGCGTGACCGGCAGCCTGGCCGCGGCCTGCGGGGCCGACTCCGACGACGGGCTGCGACGGTCCGGGCTGACCATCCGGGTCGGCCTCGTGATCCCCTCGTCGGGACCGTACGCCCGCATCGGGGCCGACATCGAACGGGGCTTCCGGCTCTACCTGGCCAGCAACGACAACCTGCTCGGCCCGCACAACGTCGACCTGCGCACCGCGGACGAGGGGGACAATCCCGAGTCGGCCCTCGCGGCGGTGACCAGCCTGGCCAACCAGGGTGTGGTGGCGATCGCCGGGGTCGCGAACCCGGACGCGCTGCCCATGATCGCGCTGGAGATGCAGAACCGGCAGCTGCCGCTGGTGAACCCGCACGCCGCCCCGGGCACGCTGACGAACGCCCTGTTCGTCTGGCGCGTGGGCGCAGTCCTCGGCGACGCCGGCCGGGCGATCGCCGACCACGCCATCAAGCTGGGCTCGCGGGCGTACATCCTGTGGGACACGACCAGCAGCGGCGCGGCCGAGGCCGAGCGCTTCCGCATCTCGTTCACCGACCTGGGCGGCACGATCATCAACGACCCCAACGCGCTCTCCAGCAGCGCCGAGTACCGCACGCCCGGCCTGGACGACCTCTCGGCCCGGCTGGGCGAGGCCGATGACCTCAACGCCGACGTGATCTTCGCCGCGTTCTCGGGCGACGAGGCCCGCCAGGTGCTCGAGGCCTACCGGGCCTCGCGGCTGACCATCCCGCTGCTCGGCACCCCGAGCCTCACCGAGACCGTCGACCTGGCCACGCTCGGGACCGAGCTGCCGGAGCGAGTGTACACGTCGATGTACTACGCACCGGACCTCAACAACGACGCCAACCGGCGGTTCGTCACCGAGTACCACCGGGAGCACGGCACGCAGCCCAGCGGCTACGCCATGGCGGCCTACGACGCGGGCGCGGTGCTGAGCCGGGCGCTGAGCGCGGTCGCCGGCGAACCGACGGGCGCCCAGGTCAACCGGGCGTTGAGCCAGCTCGGCCAGATCGACAGCCCGCGCGGCACGTGGACCTTCAACATCAACCGCAGTCCGCAGCAGAAGTGGTACCTGCGGCGGCTGGGCTACGACGGCATGGTGCCCGCGAACCTGCTCGACACCGACCTGTTGGTCGTCGGCTGACCCGGGGCGGCGGTCCGCGCGACCCCGGGCGGGGTCGGCGCGGGAGCGGCGCGGACGTCAGCGCACCCGGGCCACCGCGAACAGCGACTGTCCAAAGGGGACCTTCTCGTGGTCGACCGCGCGGGCGATCGGAACCACCAGGCGGTCGTAGAGCCGCAGCAACCATCCGTCGTCCGGCCACACGCCGAGGCCCTTCACGGTGACGTACCAGCTGACCAGGCCGATCGGGTTGACGTACCGCAGTAGTTCGATGTCCAGCCCGCCGCTGGTCAGCGTCTCGCGCAACGTCCGCCGGGTGTAGCGGCGGTAGTGTCCAATCGCGACGTCGAACCGCGACATGGCCGACGGGAAGGCGGGCACCAGCACCACCACGGCGCCACCCGGCCGGACCAGCCGCGCCACCGCCCGCACCGCCCCGACGTCGTCGGCGATGTGCTCCAGCACGTTGTACGCCACCGCGGCCGTGTGCGCCGGCTCCACCCCGACCGGGCCGGAGTCCGCGGTCGGGCGGCCGTCGCCCACCAACAGCGGCCGGGTCCGTACGACCGGATGGCCGGCGAACCGGCGGGCCAGGGCGGCGGCGCGCTCCTCGTCGGCCTCGGTGGCCGTGAACGAGACGATCGGCGGCTGACGATCGGACGTCCTCACCCACTCCGCGGCGTAGTCCCCGTTGCCGGAGCCGATCTCGATGGGATGCTCGCCGAGGTAGGGCCGGGCCAGATCGGCCAGCCAGCGGCGGTACCGCACCGCGCTGGACAGGCTCTCCAGCACGGTGCTCTGCAGCCGCGTGTCACCCGAAACGTCGGTCACGGCCCCACTCTGCCCCACGACGAATGCGCCGGCACTCGGAACCGCACCGGTCAGGGCGCGACCAGGAGCACCTTGCCGACGTGGGCCGATGCGTCCAGGATCTCGTGGGCCCGCGCGGCCTCCGGCATGGGCAGCCGGGCGTGCACCACCGGCCGTACGCGCCCGGACGCGACCAGCGGCCAGACGTGCTCGCGGACCGCGGCGACGATCGCCGCCTTCTGCGCCACCGGCCGGCTGCGCAGCGCCGTCGCGATGATCGTGCCCCGCTTGGCGAGCAGCGCGGCCAGGTTGAGCTCGGCCGCGCGGCCGCCCTGCAGCCCGATGACCACGAGCCGGCCGTCGTCGGCGAGCGCCCGCACGTTGCGGTCCAAATAGGACGCACCCATGATGTCGAGGATCACGTTCGCGCCCGCGTTGCCCGTGGCCTGGCGGGTCACCGCCACGAAGTCCTCGGTCTGGTAGTCCACCAGGACGTCGGCCCCCAGCGCGCGCAGCGAGTCGTGCTTGTCAGCGCGGGCCGTGGCGATCGTCCGGGCGCCGTGCGCGGCCGCGAGCTGGATCGCCATCGTGCCGATCCCGCTGCCGCCGCCGTGCACCAGCAGGGTCTCGCCGGGCTGCAGGCGTCCGGCGTCGAAGACGTTCGACCACACCGTGCAGGCGACCTCGGGCAGCGCCGCGGCATCGACGAGGTCCACACCCTCCAGAATCGGGAGCACCTGCCCCGCCGGCACCGCGACCCGCTGCGCGTAGCCGCCCCCGGCCAGCAGCGCGCACACCCGGTCGCCGGGCCGCCATTCACTGACGTCGCGGCCGACCTCGACGACGACGCCCGAGCACTCCAGTCCCGGGTAGGGCGACGCGCCCGGCGGCGGCGGATAGAACCCGGCCCGCTGCAGCAGGTCCGCCCGGTTGACGCCGGCCGCCGCCACCTCGATGACGACCTCCCCCGGTCCGGGCCGGGGATCGGCCACCTCGGACCACTGCAGCACCTCGGGCCCACCGGGCCGCGTGATCGTGACCGCGTACATCGTCCTCCCTTCCTCCGCCTGGCACCCTACGCGCCGAACGGTCGCCGGGCGGTGGTACCGACCCCTCCTCCCAAACCCCGGTCAGCCGTCCCACCCCGGCGCGGCCACCGACCCGCCCAGCGGCGGGCGCGGTGGAACGTCGCCGACGGGACAGCCGGCCGACTGTCGCCGCCGCGGGCCGACCGTCACGATAGGGGCCATGGACGGGAGCAAGGGCGCGGACGGACCCAGGGGCGTGGACGGAGGCAAGGGCCTGGTGCTCGTCGTCGAGGACGACCGCGCCATCGCCGACCTGGTCCGGCGCTACCTGACCCGTGACGGGTTCGGCGTCCACGTCGCCTACGACGGCGAGACCGGGCTGGCCGCCGCCCAGCGACTGCGCCCGCGCGCGTGCGTGCTCGACATCGCCCTGCCCGGCCTTGACGGCATCGAGGTGTGCCGGCGGCTGCGAGCCGCGCACGATCCGGTGCCCGTGATCTTCCTGACCGCGCGCGACGACGAGGTCGAGCGGGTCCTGGGGCTCGAGATGGGTGCCGACGACTACGTCACCAAGCCGTTCAGCCCGCGCGAGCTGGTGGCCCGCGTCCGGGCCGTCCTGCGTCGTGTCGACGGCGGACCCACGATGCCCACCCGCCAGGTCGGTCCGGTCACCCTCGATCCGCTCACCCGGCGGACCACTGTGGACGGCGTCCCGGTCACGCTGACCAGCACGGAGTTCGATCTGCTGAACTACTTGATGAGCCGGCCGGGTCAGGTCTTCACGCGTAACCAGTTGCTCTCCGCGGTCTGGGGTTACGCCGACGTGGCCGGCACCCGCACGGTGGATGTCCACATCGCGCAGTTGCGCGCCAAGCTCGGCCCCGGCGCCACGATCATCCGCACCGTCCGCGGCGTCGGGTACGCGGCCGATGCGTAGCCCCACGCCGCCGGCCGCCGGCCCGCCCGGTCACGGCGCCGCCGGCTCTCCCGCTCACCCCGCCGGCTCGCACGGTCACCCGGTGGTCAACCCACCCGGCCAGGCGGTCGCCGGCCCACCCGGTCGTCCCGGGATCGGTTCGCGTGATCACCGCCGGGTCACCGGCACCCTGACCGGCCGGGCCGTCCTCGCCGGCTGCCTGGTGGCGCTGGTGTCGGTGCTCGCCACCGCGGCCGTGGCCGTCCCGCTGGCCAACCGGGCCGCCCGGGCCCAGGCCGCCGCCGCGCTCGCGGCCGAGGCGGACCTGCTCGCCGCGGCGGTCCGGACCCGGCCCGACGCGCTCACCGCCGCCCGCCGGGCCGAGCCCGTGCTGGCCCAGCAGGCGATCCAGCTGTGGCTGATCGACGCGGGCGAACCGGAGCGCTCCGGGCTACCGGAGCCGGTCGTGACCCGGCTGCGCCTCGGCCAACCGGTCACCGATCGGACGGCGTGGGTCGACGGCCGGCTGTCGCTGGTGGAGGGGCGACCGCTGGGCGACGGTGACGCGCTGGTGCTCACCCGGCCCTACGCCGTCGGCCTGGGCGCGGCCGTGCTGTCCCGGCTGTGGTTCCCGCTGCTGGTCGGTCTCGTCGCGGGGACGCTGATCGGCGGTCTGCTCGCCGCCCAGCTCTCCCGCCCGATCCGCCGCGCGGCCGAGGCGGCGGCCCGGCTGCGGGCCGGGGACCGCCGGGTCACGGTGCCGGTCGCGCCGCCGGCCGAGGTCGCCGCCCTGGCGTCGGCCCTCAACGAGCTGACCGCCGCGCTGGCGGTGAGCGAGGCGCGGCAGCGCGAGTTCCTGCTCTCGGTCTCCCACGAGCTGCGCACGCCGCTCACGAACCTCAAGGGGTACGCCGAGGCCCTCACCGACCGGGTCGTGGAAGGGCCGGAGGCCGGGCGGATCATGCTCGGCGAGGCCGAGCAGCTCGACCGGCTGATCTCGGACCTGCTCGCGCTCGCCCGGCTGGAGGCCGACGACTTTCCGCTGCGGTTCGCCCCCGTGGACCTCACCACCGTGGTCAGCGCCGCGGCGGCGGCGTGGGAGCCGCGGTTCACCGAGGCCGGACTGGTCTGGCGGTGCGAGCTGCCGCCGCCGGGCCGGCCGGTCACGGTGACCACCGACGGCGAGCGGGTCCGCCAGGTGATCGACGGCCTGCTCGGCAACGCCCTACGGGTCGTGCCGGCCGGTGCCCCGGTCGTGCTGGCCCTGACCCCGGCCGCCGGGGCGGTCGAGATCGAGGTACGCGACGGCGGCCCCGGCCTGAGCGACGACGACCTGGCCGTGGCGTTCCAGCGCGGCCGGCTGGCCGCCCGCTACCAGGGCGTACGCCCGGTGGGCAGCGGGCTCGGCCTGGCGCTGGCCGCGCGGCTGGTCGGCCGGCTGGGCGGAACGATCTCCGCCGGCCACGCGCCGGAGGGTGGTGCCCGGTTCACCGTCCGCCTGCCGGCGCATCCGCGGCCGGCGCATCCTTACACAACTCGAACATTGGCCTGACACTCCCTTCGCCTCAGGCCGCGAGCATCTCCGACGGTGCGATGGCCGGCCGATCGCCGCGCCAGCCCGATGGCTCGAAACGGCCGCGTCGATCGAACCGGGCACGGGATCGCGGTGCCGCCGGCCGATCGCGACAGTCCGCCGATGAGGAGATGCCAATGAGACGAATCGTGATCACCGTGGTAGTGGCCGCGCTCGGGGCCGCGCTGCTGACCGGGTGCGGGCGCCTCCGCGACCGCGCCTCCGAGGTCGGCGCCGAGGAGAGCGAGGTCGTCGCCGCCCTGACTCCGGAGTCCGCCGCCCTGGCCGCGATCGGGTTCAGCCCCGAGGACGTCGCCGCGGGCGATCCGGTCGCCGCCGAGGAACCGGACCCGGCGGACGAACAGCGGTGGCGGGGCTGGCGGGCCCGCCACGCCGTCCGCGTCGCGCTGCGCCACAACCTGCTCCACGGCGAGATAGTGGTGCAGACCCCCAACGGCCCGCGCACCGTGCTCGTCCAGCGGGGTGAGGTCACCGAGATCTCCGACACCGGGCTGACCGTCAAGTCGGCCGACGGGTTCAGCCAGAGCTGGACCTTCGCGACGGACCTGCGGGTGATCGAGGCCCGGGGCACGATCACGCCAAGGGAGCTGCAGGTGGGGGCGACGGTCGGGGTGGCCGGGGTCGAGATCGACGGCCAACCGACCGCCCGCCTGGTCGTAATCCCGCGGTCCTGACGCCCCAACCGGGGATCGGCCTCGCCTCGCTGGTCGGGCCCTCCGGCGGGAGCCGTGGGGGTGGGCCGGGCCGGGTGTGGTCGCCCGGCCCGGCGGCCCGCTCGGGCGGTGCGAACCGGCCCGCCGCCGCCTCTGGCAGACTGGTACGCGCTCCGACCACTGCGGAGCGATGGAGGGTTCGCCTAGTGGCCGATGGCGGCGGTCTTGAAAACCGCTAGGGGCGCAAGCCTCTCGTGGGTTCGAATCCCACACCCTCCGCCCAGACAAAGCCAAAATGCCTTGTGGTGCTTAGGAAGTAGCTCGCCGCAACGTTCCCGGACCCGCCTGGCGCCGGTCCCACTGAGGCCCGTCCCGACCCGCTGACGCCAACTCGCTGTGCCAAGTACGTGCCAACGGACTGGTTAAGCGGCGTCCATGAGTCGTTCGAACCAACCGTCCGGCGGTCGTACAAGAGTTCGTCAAGCCATCCGCCCGTCCGGTGAGTACGCCACGCAATACAGCCCCTGGCCTTGCAACGGCAGCTTTTCGCGTCCGTCGCCGCGTCCTAACCGCGTCGTCGCAGTGCTTGGTAGAGCAGCCACAGCGTGAGCGCGACCGGTGCCAGGATGGCCACGAACAGGATCGCGCCGAACATTGCGTAGCCGTGCGGATCGAAGGACAACCCGGTCGCGCTGAACACCGCCACCCCAACCAGCAGCACGATCGCGATGACAGTGCCTGTGAACGCGCCGAACACCAGGCGCCGGAGCACCACGCGTACCGCCGTGGTCTTGGCTTCGGGCGCGTCCATAGTTGGCTCCACAGGGTCGATGGTGCCGGCCTCAGTTCGGGTCGGGAGTGCAGATCGTCAGGAGAGACTTCTGGTTCTCGCGTTGAACGTCGGCGGCGTCCAGCCAGCCGAGCTCGCCGAACAGGTAGCTGTCGGACGGGTGCTCAGCCGACTCACGCAGCACCCGAGCGACATCGACCCAGGCGCCGAACGCCGTCGGGCCGCCGACGGAGAGGTTGAGCGAGGCGGCCTTGGTCCAGTCGTAGCCGGCGGGCAGCGGTTTCTGGACTTCGAGCGGCCCGTCGGCCGGGAGGGATTCCCCCGCGGTGGTCAGCAGGTCCATGTATTCCAACCGCACTCCCGGCGGTGGTGCGGTCCACACCTGCTCCGTGCTCTTCGACGTGCCCGTGTCGAAGAGCAACGTCAGGCGGGTGACGCCCTCGCACGGGGTGCCCGTCCACAGTTTCAGGACGCCGTCGTCGACGCGGAACCCAGCCACCGCCGGCAATGACGGCGCGAAGGGCGCCTTCGTGTCGCACGCCACCGCCACCGTCGCCGCGAGCAGCGTAGTGACGACGACTCCCAGCCGTCTCCTAATATCCGCCATCGGAAAGCCCCGCGTCTTCCTCGGTCTCGTTGCTGCCGGTGATCTGCTCCCACACATAGGAGGCGATGAAACGCGCATAGCCTTTGCGCGCCCACTGTTGGGAGTGCCGCTCCTCGTGGTGCAGCAGGCGGTCCAGGTCAAGCGTCCCCTGCCTGATACCTTGGTCAGTCTGGTACCAGGCGTGACCCGACCTGACCACGTCTCGGAGCTGTTGCGCCGCGTCTTGCGGGTCGTCGATGTTCATCATGAAGATGTCGCCCCACGTCGTACCGCCCCGTTGGCTGTACAAGTCCTGGAGGAAGTTCCCACCCAGGCCCATCAACATGCCGTTCGGCGTGGTCACGAGCCGCCCCCCGTTGGCGTGCACGAACCACACATCCTCGTTATAGCTCCAGGAGTTCTTCTGCTGACGGGCGATGATCCGCGACAGTTCCTCGGGTCCGTAGTCGGTTGGTGGGAAGTCGGTCGGTTCGCCTTCGGTGCCGTAGTCGGTGCCGGCGTTGACGATGTAGGTCAGCCAGACCGCCTTGGCGGCGTCCTCCCCACTGATGTCGGTCGGCAACAGGTAGAACGACTTGAAGATCCCGTCGCCGTCCTCGTCCTCCCGGATCTCTTCCATGCCGTCGAGAATCTTGAAGTCCTCCGGCGTGAGGTGGTGTTCGGAGACGATCTGCATGATCGTGTCGATCGGCACGCCACGCATGACAGCGTTCTCGAGCCACCGCCGGTAGGCACCAGTGACGGGCGGCCCGGTCAGCAGTCCGGCGTCACGCAGCGCCTGCTCCATAGCGACCACTTGGGCCTCGATGTCCCCGCCCCGGCTGGCTCCGGCCAGGGTGGTCGCGCCGTGGTCGGTAATCTTGCGGTCCTGCGCGAGTTGCATCACGAGGGCGAGTGTGGCGTCGATGTTGTTCGCCGTCGTGAGTATCTCGTCGGTCTCCCGCTCCAGCTGCCGCCTGATCTTTTCGCGGTGCCTCCGGATCTCGCGAAGTTCTTCCGCCTCGAAGTGCGACCTGGGCGGGGGATCGGCGGGCCTGACGTCCACGATCGCGCCGTCGGGGGCGATGCGAAACTGGTAGGTGTTGGCCAGGGCGTCGTTGTTGGCGACCCGGGTCTTGAGAACCTCAACGTCGTCCGCTGCGTTCTGCAGGGCTCGTTCGACGGCGGCCAGCTCCGCGACCAGGATCTCGGCATTGTTCCGCGTCGTTTCCAACGACGTGCGTGCGGTCTCGGCCGCGAGGCCGTGCCAGTTGGGCAATCTCCGGGCGTCGTCGAGCTCGTCCTGCAGCCCGATGAGTTGGTTCTTGCGGTCTTGCAGGTTGGTCGCCGACTGATCGATCGCCTGAGCGTCCCACCTGCGGACGTCGTCATAGCTGATAGCCATCAGCCGAAAGCACTTCTCGCGGCTTCATCACTTTGGATATAGAGCTTCGCGACCGATGTGACCGATTCGCTCCATCGGTCGATCTCGTCGGCCCAGGCCTTGGCGCGTTCGTCGAACGTCGCTGCCAGGGTAGGCGCGATCGAGGCCGCAGCCCCGCCGGGCAGGGCCGATGCGATCGCCTCCAAGGCGGCGCCCGGGTCGACCGCCCTGGCCTGGTCCGCAGCGGACGCTGCTGCATCCGCCGCGTTCAGCAGCTGATTGATCTGGACTTCGAATCCGTCCACGGCGATCATCCCCCATGAGTCGGCCGTCGACGCGCAGAGTACCAAAGATCAGCGGCGTAGGTCGATGGTGCGATCCGCTTGGCGCACCTCGGCCACCGCCCGCGGCAACCACCCATCATCCGGCGGCGAGCGGCCTCGTCCTGGCCGTCGATGCACTTGGCGTACACCTTGAGCAGCACATGGACGCTGTGGCCGGCCCACTCGGCCACCTGGTTAGCCGGGACGCCGGCATTGAGCCAGAGCGATACGCACGCGTGGCGCAGATCGTACGGGAGGTCAGCGCGTTGCCGATCATGGTCTTGAAAAAACTGCTAGGGGCGCAGGCCTCTCCTGGTTCGAATCTCACACCCTCCGCCCACAGAAGCCGGAAAGCGTTGCGGCGCCTGGAAAACAGCCGCCACAACGCCCCCCTCTCCCGGCCGGTGCCGGTCCCACCAAGACCCGTCCCGGCCCGCTGACGCCAGCCGGCTGTGCCAAGTACGCGGCGACAGATGTCGGCGAAATGATCACCGCCACGAGCGGGTCGACGGACGTCACCGGCCACGATCTACCACTTCAGTTGGGCCAGGTGCACAGCCCGGACGTCGACGGTCACTGGCGCGATCTCCGGGACAGGACCGGGGTCGCCCTGAACCTGCAGTACGTCGCTGATCGGCGGGGTCCAGTCGTCGGGCTTGGGGGCGGTCCTCTCGAGGACGACGCACGTCCGCCTCTTGGTATCACAGAGGATGACCTGCCCGTCCGGCAGGACGCAGAAGTGGCTGCCACCGTTGGGGTCCGCGTCGAAGTAGCCACCGGCATACATACAGAAGGTGCGGAGGCTGGTGGCGTCCATGTAGCCGGTTTGTCGCGGCGGGGCGGCGCTGGCCGGGCTGGCGAGGGCGAAGGCGGCGCCGGCGACGAGGGCCAACGGGGCAACGACCCTGATCATGAGCTTCTTCATCGTGACTCCTCGGGCTGTGGTCGACTACGTGCCCTACAGAGTCGGCGAGAGACAGCCCCCGGCGAATCGGGATGACCCCCCTATCCGGATGAGCCGGATAGGGGATCGCCGCCCACCGAACCCACGCCGCCGATCGCGTCGACGCCGTCCTGGTGGTTCACCTGCTCGCGGGAAGCCCCACTTCGACGGGAGGTCGGCCGAAGCGGTCGTGACCGGCCCGTACGCTGACCTCGGTGCCGTCGCCGAGAGGCTGACCGGCATCGCGACGAGCGGCGAGGGCCGTAGCCCACCGCCGAGGATCGCCCCAGCCGGGACTCCTCCCCACGCCGCCACGTCCCGTTCTGGGACCTACGGACGTCCCCTTGAGGCACATTTCTCTACAGACAGTAATCTATATGCTCTTTGTTCCAGCGGGGATGGCGATATACGAGCGGAGGAAGGAGTTCGTCGCTTATACGATTCGTGGAGCCTAATGTCTGGGTTTCATCCAGTTACCGGCCGCCAAACGCGTCCGTGAACCACAATCGGGACAAGGAGCCGCGGATCGCAATATCCTGAAGTTCTGGATCAGCCCAGTCTGCCCGTAAGAGGCTACACGGCTCCAGCGTTCCGATCCAGACGACGACTGGAAAACCGGAGGGATCATAGACGTTCGTAGTGAAGAACCCGTTTAAAATCGCAAAATCTGAACCGTTCTGTACTACCAGTTCGCCGCTTCGCCACCAGCGGACCTTCGAAGCGTAGACGCGACTCTCTCGGACGCGAGCCTCTACCGCTTGGTGCTGCGCCTCAGCTTTGGCTTCCTCTCGAGCAGCAACGTCGAGTCGGGGAGCCGACACCTGGTAGGCCAGCGAGATCGATGACACGAGAACAGCAAGACCAGTGAAGACAGTTGCGCCAACAGTCGCCCATGCCTGCAACCGGTCTGCTGCGGGCCGGGCCCCCATATTCGCCGACTCCGAGTCTTCTGGCATGTTGCCCACAGTACCGCACATCGGCAATGAGTAATTCGCGGTGATTCAAGTCTCGCTGGTCGTCCGATGCCGGCCGTAGTCCAACCACTGGAACTGTCACAACGGGACCGAGAAAAAAGACGTCCCTGATCGAGGCCTAAGATCGGGTCTGGGAAAAGAAGCAGATCGGATACCAATGACTGGTGACGGCGGAGCCCGGACGAGCAAATCCACCTCGGCGACACCAGCCATGTGTTATCGACCGAGCCTCACGCCCTCACCGCGATCGTTACGACGGCGGGTTGTACGTCTCCGTCCTGGGCATGTGCGTGTCGGCGCACCACCTGACTGGACAACTCGATGATGGAAAGTCTCGATGATGGAAAGTGACGCCACACGGCGTACGGAGAGTGCTGCCGAGGCTCCTCGACTCCGCGCCGATCCCGGCGCGCGCTAGCGGCGGGGCATCGGCGATGCTGTGGCCGTGGAGTACGTGTCCCGAGTGCCGCGGCCGCCGCTGGACGGGTTGATCGACGACCTCTACTACCTTGAGGGAACGCCGCCGTACGCCCGGCTGATGCTGCCGCCGGCGCCGACGGCGCTGCTCATCGTCAACCTCGGGGCGCCGTTCCGCATCCGCGGTGGCGCCGACCTCGAGACAGCCGAGTACGCCGACGGCTGCGTCGTCACCATGCCCACGCGGGCGTGGGACTTCGGCTACCCACGCCAGACCCGGTCCGTCGGCGTGCACTTCAAGCCGTGGGGCCTGGCGCCGTTCCTACCGATGCCCGCGGCCGAGCTGTGCGACCGGCCGGTGACGCTGGAGCAGGTCTGGGGCCGGTCCGCCGTCGCCGAGCTGCGGGAGAGGCTGGCCCTGGCGGACGGTCCCGGCGAGATGCTGACGCTGCTCGAGGAGGAGCTCCTGCGCCGGCAACGCGAGACCACCGGCCTGGGGCTGTCCGTCATGCGAGCAGCGTGATCGCGGCGACCCGTGGGGCGGTGGCGATCAGTGACCTGGCCGTGGCCGCCGGGGTCAGCAGCAATCATCTGGCGCATCGATTCAAGGAACTCATTGGCGTGACACCGAAGCGGCGGGCCCGCACCTACCGCTTCACCGCCACCGTGTTCTCGATCAATCCCGCCGAACCGGTCGACTGGAGCGACCTCGCCGCGGGCGCCGGCTACTCCGACCAGGCCCACTTCAACCACGAGTTCCGGGAGTTCACCGGACTCACGCCGACCCAGTACATCGAAGTCCGGCGGCGGTTCCTGCGCGAACACCCCGGTCACACGCTGGAGGGATGGCCGCTGCCGGCCGTTTGATTTCTTACAAGAGCGCCAGCTCACGACACGCCAGGATGAGGGGCGACCCACAGCAGAGAGGAGCGCCCCTTGGGCAAAGTCGTCATGTACGCCTCGGTGTCGGTCGACGGCTTCATCGCTGACGAGAACGACCAGCCCGGGCCCCTGTTCGACTGGTTGACCAGCGGCGACGTGCCGTTGGACGACAGCGGGGTCCTGAAGGTGTCGCAGACCTCGTACGACTACGTCCGGCCGTACTGGGACGAGATCGCGGTGACCATCGCCGGACGCCACGTCTTCGACATCACCGATGGCTGGGACGGAAAACCTCCGTCCGGAGTCGACCACGTGGTGGTCGTGACGCACCGGCCGCCGCCCGAGGGCTGGGACGCCAACGCGCCGTTCCACTTCGTCGACGGCATCGAGGCCGCCATGGCCAAGGCCCAGGAGCTCGCCGGTGACCGAGTCGTCGAGGTCGCGGCGGGCGACGTCGGTGGCCAGATGCTGGCCGCGGGCCTGGTCGACGAGGTGCGCATGGACGTCGTACCGGTCGTGTTCGGGTCGGGCAAGCGCTTCTTCGGGTCCGTCAACGCGCAGCACCTGTTGGAGGACCCCGACGTGGTGATTCGGGGCAACCGGGTGCTTCACCTGCGCTACCCGGTGCGCCGACAGACGTGAGCGGGTAGCGGCCCCCACCCGTCAGCTACCCGCCACATCCCCGGTCAACGCACGCGCCAATGCGACGCCGGTCAGCGGCTAGATCGACCTGGGTGAACTCGACGAGTACGAACCCGCTTCCCGAGAGCGCACGAACTCACCGGCCGGCCAGGAGGTCCTCCCGGGGCGGGATCCACGGGGCCGACAGACGTGGGCACTCATCGATATCCGGCCCGACGTACGTTTCGGCGAAGCCCTGGCCCAGCTCGGTGTCGTAGCGCAGGTCGCCGACGATCCAGCCGCCGTCGGCCGGCGTGGCCCACGGCACGCGAACGAACTGCAGCAGGGCCTCGACGGCGCAGTACTCGCTCGCCAGATCGGCGAACAGCTCGGCCGGAAGCGCCAGCTCGCCATCCCAGGCGAGCTCGTCCGTCGTCGGCTGCTCGATCGGCGTCAGCGGGGCGGTCCGGTCGCCACGCAACGGGTAGCGCCGCTCGCACTGCTCGGCCGAAAGCCACCCGGGCGCCAGCGAGTGGAAGGCGCGCCGGACCACGTACGTGTCCGCCACCGTCTGCACGGCCAGCACCTCGTGGCACACGGGATTGGCCGGCAGCGGGGTGAGCACGACGTCGAGCGTCCGGGCGGTGGGGAACGCGTCGGCGAGCCGAGCCTGCACGCGCGTGTCGGCCGCCTGGCTGGTCGCCAGGAACACGGCGGTCACGGCCAGCCAGGCGGCCAGGCCGCTGGCCACCGCCACCCGCGCCGACGCGAACCGGCCCACCGCGGCGAGGCCGAGGGCGAGCACGGTCAGCAGGGCCGCGAACAGGGCCGGGACGAAGCCGCTGAACCAGCTCAACCCCAGCCCGGCCACGATCACGAGCCCGATCAGGATGCGCATGGTCCGGCTGGGCAGGGTGAACAGCAGCACCGCCGTGCAGGCCCACAGCAGCGGCTCGACGATGAACACGGCGTCGCCGTAGTACCAGTGGTTGTCGACCGGCCAGAACGGGTGGATTCCGTAGTTGTTGGTGAAATCCAGGGCCAGGTGGAGGAGCGGCCCGGCCAGCGACAGGCCGACCAGCAACCAGGTGTCGGCCGGCCGGGGCCTGATCCCTCGGTAGCGCCACCACAGCCGAACGGCCAGGTAGAGCAGCACCGACGCCCCCAGGGCGCCGATGAACGTGTGGGTGTGCCCGCGGTGGTGCAGCAGGTAGTCCCCCGTGGTTCCGGCCACCGTGGTGTAGAGGACGTCGGCGTCGGGCAGGTTGCTGCCGACCGCGAGCACGCCGATGGCGACGGTCCGCCGGGCGCGGTCGCTGAGCACCGCCGACGGGGGCAGGAAGCGGTGCACGGCCTCACCGGCCAGGACGCCGATCAGCGTGTGCGTGACGTTGTCCACGAGGGGCCTTTCGTCCGATCTGGACCGCCAGCGGCCCGGTGGTCACCAAACCGGGCTGGGGCGGGGGTGGGTGCTCATCGTCGCGTCGTGATGACCGCACCACCGTATATCCACTCTGGATCGTGGACAGCCCTGTGGATCAACTCCACGTCAAGACCGCTAGGCCGACAGCAGGGCCTCGAGCCAGGCAGCGACGCCGTCGGCGTCGTTGCTGGCCGTGACCTCGTCGGCGAGCTCGAGCACCGACGGATGGGCGTTGGCGACGGCTACGCGGCGCCAACCCGCCCAGCGGAACATCGGCACATCGTTGGGCATGTCGCCGAAGACGCACACATCGGACGGCTCGATGCCGAGCTCCTCGGCCACCACCGCCAGGCCGGTCGCCTTGTCGACCCCGGGCGCCATCAGCTCGATGTAGCCGAGCCCGGACTGGGTGATGGTGGCCAGCTCCGGCGGCACCACCTCGGTCGCGACCGCGAGCAGCTCGTCGGCGGTGAGGTCGGGGGCGGAGGCGAACCCCTTGTACACCGGACCGGCCAGCGCCTCGGCCCGGTCGTACGGCACCCACTCGGGGTAGGGCCAGACGACGTGCGAGTCGCCCCAGAGCGGCGCCCGCGGGTCCTCCAGGGCCTCGACCAACACCGACAGCGGGCCGGCCACCGCCTCGATCCGTCGCAGCGCCTCGGCCAGGTCGGGGCCGGCCAGCCGCTCCCGGCGCAGCACCCGCACTGCGTCGGGATCCCGCTGGTCGAGGACGTACGCGCCGTTGGCCATCACGAACAGGTCGGCCGTGGGCAGGTCGCGCCGGCACAGCTCGATCAGCCGGGGGCCCCGGCCGGTCACCCCGACGACGGTGACGCCGGCCTCCCGCACCTTGCGCAGCACCGCGAGCGAGTAGTCCGAGACCGTCTCGTCGCTGCGGACGAGCGTGCCGTCCAGGTCCGTCGCCACGAGCCTCGGCAGTTCGATGCGAGCCATGCCCTGTCCTCCGGTGGTGCCACCCCCGCCGGGATGCGGGCCGACAACGATACGCCGCCCGCGCGAGCAAAGCTCCCCAGTCGCGGAAACAGCGCCCGGAGGAAACCCGACGTCAGCGTGAACGGGGCTCGATCACGTCCCGGCCGCCCAGGTACGGCTGCAGGGCCTTGGGCACCGCCACCGAGCCGTCCGGCCGCTGGTGGTTCTCGAGGATCGCGACGATCCACCGGGTGGTGGCCAGCGTGCCGTTGAGCGTCGCCGCGATCTGCGTACGCCCGTCCTCGTCCCGGTAGCGCACCCCCAGACGACGGGCCTGGAAGGTCGTGCAGTTCGAGGTCGACGTGACCTCGCGGTAGCGGCCCTGCGACGGCAGCCACGCCTCGCAGTCGTACTTCCGGGCGGCGCTCGCACCAAGATCGCCGGCGGCCACGTCGATCACCCGGTAGGGCAGCTCGACCTTGGCCAGCATCTCCTCCTCCCAGGCGAGCAGGCGCAGGTGCTCGTCGTGCGCCTCCTCGGGCCGGCAGAAGGAGAACATCTCGACCTTGTCGAACTGGTGCACCCGCAGGATGCCGCGGGTGTCCTTGCCGTGCGCCCCGGCCTCGCGGCGGTAACACGAGGACCACCCGGCGTACCGGCGCGGCTGGCCCGGCGGCAGGTCGAGGATCTCGTTGCTGTGGTACGCCGCCAGCGGCACCTCCGAGGTGCCGACCAGGTAGAGGTCGTCGGCCTCCAGCCGGTACACCTCGTTCGCGTGGGCCCCGAGGAAGCCGGTGCCCTCCATCGCCTCCGGCTTGACCAGGGTCGGGGTGATCACCGGGGTGAAGCCGTACTCGACCGCCTGGGCCATGGCCAGCTGCAGCAGGGCGAGCTGCAGCAGCGCGCCCGGGCCGGTCAGGAAGTAGAAGCGGCTGCCCGAGACCTTGGCCCCCCGCTCGATGTCGATGGCGCCCAGCAGCTCGCCCAGCTCCACGTGGTCGCGGGGGTTCTCGATCGCCGGCTTGGTGCCGACCTCACGCAGCACCACGTAGTCGTCCTCGCCGCCCGGCGGGGCCCCCTCCTCGACGATGTTCGGCACGGCGAGGTGGATGGCCCGCAACGCGGCCTCGGCCTCCTGGGCGGCGGCGTCGGCCTCCTTCACCTGAGCGGCGAGCTCCTTCGTGCGGGCGACCAGGGCCGCCTTCTCCTCGCCGGTGGCCGACCGCAGCTGGTTGGAGAGCTGCTTCTGCTCCGCCCGCAGCGCCTCGAACCTCTGCAGCGCCGACCGCCGCGCCTCGTCGGCGCGCAGCAGCTCGTCCACGATGGACTCCGACGCTCCCCGGGCACGCTGGCTCGCTCGCACCAGGTCAGGGTTCTCACGCAGCAGGCGAAGATCAATCACGATGCTCGCTCCGTCGCTCGGCGCCCAGCCGCCGCCGCGGGTCGAAGCCCACAGCCCCGCGACTGCGCTCAGTCACAGCCTCCGAGCGTACCGGGCCACCCGGGCCCACTCAGCGCCATATCCCCCGCACCCGTGCCTCGCGATCATGGCCGGTGTGAGCGGTCGCGCATCGACTCACGCCGTTCCTGGCCCGGGCGCGGACGACGGCGCGGCGGGCGGAGCGGCCGGCGGTGACCGACCGGAGGGTCACTCCGGCGGGTCAGCTGCGCAGGATGTCGTGACCACCCAGGTCGACGGCGTCGGAGGCCGTGACGGTCAGGTCGTCGACCCGCCCGACGCGGGCGACCGGCGACAGGTGGTCCAGCGGCTGGCCGGCGAAACCGTCGGTGGCCACCCCGTCGGCCCGGGGGGCATCGGCCGGCGATACCGGCGCCGCGGACGGGTCGTCGGCGGCCGGATGGCCCGGGACGGCGGCGACGGCGGGCCGGGCGTCCGGGCCGGCCCCCGCGGGCCCGCCCGCGAGCCAGACCGCGACAACGAGCAGGGCGACCGCCCCGAAACCGAGCATCTGACCCGGCAGGGGGGCGTACGTCGTCCCGTCGAGCAGCTCCTGGAACTGCTCCGCCATCCCCAGGAACATGCCGTACCCGAACGATTCGAGCACGACGTCGCGCAGGTTGTCGGCGATCGCCACCACCACACCGACGAGCCCCAGCCCGAGGGCCACCGCGCCCAGGCGCACCCGACGGGCGAAGTCGGGACGGGTGAGCCCCAGGCCCACCATGGTCAACAACGCCAACATGCCGACGACGTAGGCGACGGCGTACTCCGCCGCATCCAGACCGAAGTTATATTCCCCGCCGTCAATACCCAACCCCCGGGCCGGCGCCACGGTGACCCGTTGCCAGTCGACGACCATCGACACGACGAACGCGGCCGCTCCGGCGAGCCCGGCGACGATCGCGCTCAGCGCCGGTCGGCCACCGTCCGCCGCGCCGAGCAGGCGGGCCAGCCCACCCCGCAGGCGAGGTTCAGCGCGCAGTTCGTCAGCCATGACAACCACCTCGTCGCTCGTCCCGGTAGCGCCCCGGCACCGAACACCGATGGGCTCATCGTCGCAGGTCGGGCCGGGCGTCCGCGACCCGGCGCCGCGAGCGTGGACGGACAGCCTGTCCGCCGCGCCCGGCGGTCACCGGCGCGTGTCGCGCAGGACCTGACGGACGACGTTGCGGCCGGGAATGCCGGTCACCCCGCCGCCACCGTGGGTGGCGCTGCCTGCCTGGTACAGGCCGCGGATCGGAGTGCGCAGGTCGGCGTAGCCGGCGGCGGGGCGACAGTGGAACAGCTGGCCCGGACTCAGCTCGCCGTGGAAGATGTTGCCGCCCACGAGCCCGTACTCGGTCTGCATCTCGTGCGGGCCGATCACCTGCCTGTCCACAATGGAGTCAGTGAAGCCGGGGGCGAGCTGCTCCAAGCGAGCGGTGAGCCGGTCGGCGTACGCGGCCAGGCCGGCGGGGTCGGGGGCGTCGGCCCAGGTGTGCGGCACCCACTGGGTGAACGCGCTGATCACGTGGTGGCCGGGTGGGGCCAGCGTGTCGTCGAAGACGCTGGGAATGCAGATGTCGGCGAACGGCCGGGTCGCGGCGCGACCGGCGACCGCCTCCTGGAAGGAGGTCTCGATCTCGTCGAGCGACTCGGCGAGCACGATGGTGCCGCCGTAGATCTGGGGATCGGGCTCGGGATGGGCGGTGAAGACCGGCAGCCGGTCCACCGCGAAGTTCACCTTCACCGTCCCCGATCGGGACTTCCATGATTCGATGTCTCGAAGAAAATCGCTGGGGAGCTCGGACCGGTCGATCAGGCGCAGGAAGCTGATCGCCGGATGGGCCGTGGTGATGACCGTGCTCGCCCTGACCTCCCGGCCGTCGGCCAACGTGACGCCCGTGACCCGGCCGTTACGGATGTCGATGCGAGCCACCTCCGCGTCGGTGAGTATCTGGGCGCCGAAGGACCGGGCCGAGGCGGCCAGCGCCTGCGTCACCGCGCCCATGCCGCCGCGCGGAAAACCCCACCCGGCACCCTGCGACCCCGACTGGTCGAGGTGGTGGTGCAGCATCACGAACGCGGTGCCGGCGCTGCGCGGCCCGGCCCAGGTGCCGATCACGCCGGACACCGACAACAGCCCGCGCATCGCGTCGGAGACGAACCGCTCCTCGACCAGGTCGGCGATGCTGCTGGTGAACAGCCGCGTGAGATCGAACGCCGCACGAACGTCGATCTTTTTGAGGATCGGGAGCAGCGCCGCCTGGTCGAGGAGGTCCCGGGGGCGCCGGGAACCCAGCTTCGGCGGAATCCGGTGCAGCAACGGGCCGACGAGCCGACCCAGGCCGGCCAGCCACTCCTCCCACCGTTCGTACGCCTCCGCGTCGGCCTTCGCGAACGCGGCGATGCGGGCATGCCGCTCCCCGGGATCGTCGGGCAGGCTGAGATACGTGCCGTCGTGGCGGGGCGCGAAGTACGGCCCCTGCGGGTAGACGTGGTAGCCGAACTCGCGCAGCCGCAGTTCCCGCACCATCCGCTCGGGCAGCAGGCTCACCACATAGGACAGGGTGGTGACCAGGTAGTCCGGGCCGAAGGGACGCTCCGAGACCGCGGCGCCGCCAACCACCGGGCGGCGTTCCAGCACCACGACCCGCCGCCCCGCCCGGGCCAGGTACGCCGCGGCGACCAGCCCGTTGTGGCCGGCCCCGATGATCGCGACGTCCGTCTCCTGCGTCCCCATGTCCCCATCCTGGCCGCTCCGGCGACGCCTGCCGATCCGGAACGCGACGAGGCGGTAGCGTCGACCGCATGGCTATCCGTACTGCGAACGCCCGCTGGGAAGGGACCCTCACCGAGGGCACCGGCGTCATGCGCACCGGCAAGGGCGGCCTCACCGCCAACTTCTCGTTCAAGTCGCGCTTCGAGGAGGGCGAGGGCAGCAACCCCGAGGAGCTCATCGGGGCCGCCCACGCCGGCTGCTACTCGATGTTCCTCTCTGGCCTGCTCACCAAGGCCGGCTACCCGCCCACCGCGATCGACACCACCGCCAACGTGCACCTCGAGCGGGTCAACGACAAGCCGACCGTGACCCGCATCGAGCTCGTCACCACGGCCACCGTGCCGAACCTTGCCGAGGCTGACTTCCTGAGGATGGCCGAGGAGGCCAAGGCGGGCTGCCCGATCTCCCGCCTGCTCGCCCCGGGCACGGAGATCACCCTCTCGGCCACCCTGGCCTGACATCCACCGGCGCCGGCCGGCGATCCCGTCGGCCGGCGCCCCGGTACCTGTCCGGCCGCTACCGGCGCAACGGTGGTCCGGCCCAACCGGCACAAGGGTGGCCCGCCGGGCGGACGCCGACACAATGGTGGCCCGCCGGGCGGAGGCCGGCACAATGGTGCTCGTGCCGGTGTCGATGAGCAGGCAGCGGTTCGAGGAGCTGGTGAGCGAGGCCCTCGACCAGGTGCCGCCGGAGCTGCTCGACCTCATGGACAACGTCGTGATCCTCGTCGAGGACGAGCCGGACGGCGACGACCCCGACCTGCTGGGGCTCTACGAGGGCTACGACCTGACCCGACGCGGCTGGGACTACTCCGGGGTGCTGCCCGACCGGATCATCATTTACCGCAACCCGACGCTGCGGATCTGCGAGACCGAGGAAGAGGTCATCGACGAGGTCGCGACCACGGTCGTGCACGAAATCGCCCACCACTTCGGCATCGACGACGAACGCCTGCACGAGCTCGGCTGGGGCTGAGCCGGGCCGACGGAGGGCCGAGCATTCCCGCCGAGGCGCTCAGAAGTCGCCGGCCCGCAGCCGCTCGAGCCAGGCGGCCGACTCGGCGAAGTCCTCGTCGCTGGTGCCGGGGGGCGGTGGGGGCACCGGGCTCCCCGACGGCGGCTCGCCGGGATGGCGGGCGCGCGGATAGGAGCCGAGGAACTTCACCTCGGCGCAGACCCGGTGCAGTCCCTGCAGCGCCTCCCCCATCCGCGCCTGGGCCACGTGCCCGGTGCAGTCGAGGAAGAAGACGTACCGGCCCAGGCGCTCGCCCGTGGGGCGCGACTCGATGCGGGTCAGGTTCACCCCACGCACGGCCAGCTCGGTCAGCACCGACAGCAGCGCGCCGACCCGGTCCGCCGCGATGTAGACGGCCAGCGACGTGACGTCGTCCCCGGTCGGCTCGGGTGGTTTCTGCGGACGGGCGACGAGGGCGAAGCGGGTCAGCGAGTCCTTGTGGTCGGCGATCTCCTCGGCCAGCACGGCCAGCTTGTTACGCGTCGCCCCGATCGGGGCGCAGATCGCCGCGTCGTAGGTGCCGTCGGCCGCGGCCGCCGCGGCCGCACCGTTGGAGAGCACCTCGACCACGGTCGCCTGGGGAACGTTGTCGCGCAGCCAGCCCCGGCACTGTCGGGCCGCGTTGGGGTGCGCCGCGACCGTCCGCACGTCGGCCAGGGCGCGCTCGGTCCGAGCGGCGAGCACGAAGTTCACCGGCAGCACGACCTCGCGGATGATCACCAGCGGTGACCCGTTGGCGATCTCGTCGAGCGTGACCCCCTCGGCGCCGCCGATCGAGTTCTCCAGCGGCACCAGGGCGGCCTCCGCCTCCCCGGCCCGCACCGCGTCCAGCGCCTCCGGCACGCTCGGCGCCGGATCGAGCCGGGCCCGCGGCGGCAGAGGCACGGTGCGCAGCGCCTGCTCGGCGAAGGTGCCCTCCGGACCGAGATAGACGTACCTGGGCGCGGGTCGACGGCTCATGGCACCACCGGGGCCGCTGGCCCCCCGCCACCCGGGCCGTCCGTCCGGCGCGGCGACGCTTCCGGTGTCGGCACCGTGATGCGGTGCCCGGCGGCGGTGAGCGCCGCCTGGGCCTCCTCGAGCCGAACGGCGGGCACCAGCACGTAATCGGTCTCGTAGGTGGAGAAGACGAAGACGTTCACCCGGGCGTCGGCGAGCGGGGTCACCAGCGCGTCCACGATGCCGGTGAGGGCGAGATCCAGCGGGCCGGTGACCTGGAAGCAGCGCCAGGGCGCGTTCACCGTACCGGTGGTCGGTGCCTGGCTGGCCGGGCAGATGATCGAGATCTCGTCCTCGGTCCACGTCACCGAGACGACACCCTTGCCCTCGTTCAGCCCGGGGGGTAGGGGCGTGCCCGGGTCAAGCCGGCAGACCGCGTAGTCGTCCGGCAACAGGACGAGATCGAGCACGAAACTGAGGCTATCCGAACGCTGCGCGTGGACGTGGGCGGCCCGGCCTGCCACCCTCGTCACGTTTCTTCGGTCGCCGGCCGGGGGGAGCCAGCCTCGGTCGCGGTCGGGGGCCCCGCGCGGGCCGGGCCGGGCTAGCGCACGAGGGCGCAGAAGGTCAGCGAGCCCACCACCGGCGACGACTGGGTGTTGTCCCGCAGCGGCACCGAGACGGCGTCGACCGTGATGGGGCTCCCATCCGGTCCGCGCACCCGCATGAGGCCGCGGGCCAGTCCGCCGGTCGTCGCGGCGAGGCGAGGCGGGATCTTGTCGGCCTCCCACGCCGGCAGGTCGCTGACGATGGCCCCGAAGTCGAGCAGGTGCAGCACGCCACCGATCAACGGCCGGCCAACCGCCGTGTTCGGGTCGATGCCGAGCAGCTCCGTGCACCCCGGTGAGGCCGCGACCAGGACGCCCGCGGCGTCGACGAGCAGGCAGGGCTCGGCGGCCATACTGACCGGGTAGGCCCACAGGTCCAGTGAACCGGAGACACCGAGCACGCGCCCGGCATCGGTCAGGTCCGATAGTGCCAGGTCTACATGTGCCATGGCAGCCTCCCCCAAGGTCGGCGACCCGACGGGGGGAGCCACCGGGTCGTTCCCTGCCGACGGTATCGCGATGTTCGGATTTTGTCAGCGGGCAGCTTCGCGCTGTGACGGTATTCTGTCCGGATTGCCGGACTGATCCCTTCGCGCGCCGGGTGACATCCCGAGGTACTGGCCGACCGTCGCCCGGTCCACCTGAGCCGCGACGAGCAGCAGCTTCTGGATCGTCGACTCGCGGATCCGGTTGCCGTGCGCGTTGAGCGCCCGGCCGAGGTCGCCGTACGTCGTCACGATGCACCCCTCGGGCGGCCGGCCGTAGTAGATCACCTTGCCCCGGCCCAGGAACGCGACGACGGGCACCACCGGAATCCGCCGGCCCGCCGCGGCCGACATCTGCTCCGAGATGCGGGCGGCGTCCCGCCGGGCCAGGGCGACGTACGGTGGCCGGTGGCCGTTGATCTGGACCACGTCCCCGGCGATCTCCACCGTGGACCGGCCGATGTCGGCCACGGTCACCTGGAAGATGCCGCCCGGGCCGATCGCGAGGAAGTCCGGGTCCTCGGGGTTGTAGTCGACGATGTGCCAGTTCGGGCCGAGCATCTCGACGCGGTGCACCACCCGCTGGCGTCCCGCGAGAGCCCGGCGCCGTTCCCGTTCCGCCCGCCTCGACCGCCATCGCTGGAGCAGTCCCATGGTTCCGCGTTCCGGGGCCCGGGCCGAGGTGGGAAGGGTATTCATCTGACGATTCCTCGTGTCTTACGGATAGCGAGTGCTCAAACACGTTATGTGTCCGCCGAAAAGCCTGTACAGGCCCGGGCGCCTGACAGTTTCGGTGAATGGGACTCACTCAATCGCGCGTCGACCGTACGGCCGGACCGGACGGTCAGCGCAGCGCAACCTGTCGGGCGAGCAGCCCTTCCCGCGCCCGGCGCTCCTCGGCGGTCAGCTCCACCCCGGCCTCGCGGGCCACCGCGTACCGGGTGGCGAGGGCCGCCAGCGGTTCCTCCCAGTCGGCGGCCTCCGGCTCGGTCGGCAGGTCCCAGACCGGCACCAGCAACCCGTGCGCCCGGAACATCCCGGCGAAGCGCGTCTGCGGGCCGAGCGTGAGCTCCCCGGCCCGGGACAGCCGGGCCAGGGCCGCCAGTGCGACGTTCTCGTCGTCGCCGAGCACCCAACGCACGTGCGCCTTCTCCGGGTACCGGCACCAGTAGGCGGCCGGGGCGGCGGTCATCCGCACGGTCGGGACGATGGACGAGTTCGCCCGCTCCAGCGACGCCCGTACCTCGGGGCTGCTCGACTCCTCGTCGAGCCAGAAGTCGAAGCTGTCCCGGACGGTGATCTCCAGGCCGTCGTTGCTGAGCAGGTCCTGCAGCCGGGGACCGCGGCCGGGCAGCGGCGGGATCGACACGGGCGACCCGGGTTCGGTCTCGAACGCCACCTCGAGGGTCACCGCCAGGTCACGGCTCACGTCGCCGGACCGGGTCTGGCGCTGCAGGCCGAGGAAGATGCGCCCGTCGGGCTTGACCAGGCCGGGCCAGGCCAGCGGCAGCACCGTGGCGAGCAGGATCTCGCGATCCCCGTACTCCGCCCGCGCCTTCTCCGACAGCCGCAGGGGCGCGGTCGCGGCCGGGACGAGCTCGCGCAGCGCGACCCAATCCGGTTCGTCCGCGAGCCCGGCGAACGGCCGTGGAACGTAGACATCCTCAACCTTGGCACCCTTGACCTTGGTGCCCTTGGCCTTCGTGCCCTGCGGACGGGCGCCGCCCTTCACAGATCCAGACCGGCGTCGCTTGCTCACCGGGGCAGCCTAACGGCCGGTGCGCGCCCCTCGCCGGCTCCCCCGCAAGCCGCGCGCGGGAGGGTCACCGGGTGGGTCTGGTCACCGGGGCAGGCCGGTCACGGGACTGGGTCCGGGCAACGGGTAGGCCAGGGCAACGGGTAGGTCAGGGCAGGGAGGTAGGTCCGCCGTGCGTGGGCGGGGCCTACTGGGTGGGTCGGCCGGTCGCCGGAGCGGTCAGCTGGGCCCAGACGCACTGCCCGTTCGGACTGCGCTCCACACCCCAGGCCTGCGCCAGCGCGGACACGATCGCCAGGCCACGGCCGTCGAGCGCGTCGGGCTCGGGCGTCCGTTCCTTCGGCACCCGGGTCGATCCACCGTCGTTGACCCGCAGCTC
>Ga0310841_100199_pt1 | contig 51930 bp, 45 predicted proteins | sample SM_ome_9_FD_201311 | JGI IMG/M metagenome (GOLD analysis project Ga0310841, IMG submission 201311) | Sorghum-adapted microbial communities enriched on stacked mutant (SM) sorghum from Joint BioEnergy Institute, Emeryville, California... ...
AAAAAACTGGCGATCTGGCTGTGGAGGAAGGATCGGCCAGCAGATCGCAACAGGTGGGTTGGCTTGATTTTCATCTTTTCAACGACAAAACTCCCACTGCGTTGGAGCGCATGTGGGAGTTTGTCTTTAATCTGCAGCTTCCGTTTCAACGGAAGCTTTTTTGTTTGATTTTAAGCCATTTTTCCGCGCCGCCCGACATCTCTTTACACGATCTTCCAACCTGTTCTACAATAAAACAAATCAGGAATATCGGAGGCAGTCATGCGGAGACCAATCATAGGACTTGGGGCCCAGACGAATACCCGCCTCCATGTCGAGCCCGCGAAGCGGACAAGCGTCGGACTGGAAGGCGCGGCGCTCGAGATGCGATTGCGCCAGAAGCGGTCAAGCGCTTTTGTCGAAGCGATGACCCGGCTGGACGCGGGCGGAGTCGTGGCGTCGAAGCAGCAGGTGCAGGAGCTCATTGACCGGATTTCGGCCGAATTTCCCGAGCTTGCGGAATTGCAGCTCCCGCTCGGCATCGTCAGCAAGTGCTACCTGGGAAATCCCTATGAAGTGCATTCGCTGGACCGGAATCTCGCGATCATCGAGCACTACAAGCGGGGCCAGTCGCTTCCGAACGGCATGGAGAAGGCGAGGCGGCTCGCCCTGCACCCCGGCTATGCCTACATCGAAGTGTACACCAACATGATGTGCGCCGTTACCCACACCGGCGAAGTATCCATCATCAAGGAGTGATGCACGCATGGCGGATCAGGTGGTTTCCCGGGCCGATCTGAGCGGGATCAACAGTTCGCTGCGCTCGCTGGACCACTCGCTGAACACCATCAGCAACAACCTCAATGTCGTGGCGCAGCAGGTCGCCGCGGTGTCGATGCAGGTCAGCTCCGTCGAGCAGCAGGTGGAGATGACGAAGAACGATCTCGACCGGCTGGCCGCGGAGTTCCGGGAGTTCGTCCGGCAGGACGCCCTGCACAAGAACCTCCAGCTCGCGGAGACGCGGCTGGTCAAGATCCGGCAGGAGCTCGAGAACAAATTCGGGCATTACGAGGAGGTGCGCCGGCGCGCGATCGGCATCCTGCAGGCGGTGGACACCAGCCTGGTGCGCAAGGAGACGATCGGGCTCGCGTCGGAGGAGCAGCTGCTCGCCGCGCCGCGCTATTGGCTGGCGCCCTGTCTGGTCGCCCTGTCCGCGTGGCTGAACGACAACCGGGAGCTCGCGGAGCGGGCCGTCATGGAAGCGCTTCGCAGGGACGACGAGAAGACGTCGCTGTTCTTCGCGCTGGTCACCCGCCGCGGCGGGCGCTTTCGGGCGAGCAGCGCCTGGCTGGAGCGCTATCTCGGCCAGCAGGACCCGAACGAGCTCAAGCGGGAGATCGTCGTCCTCGTCGACGCCTTCGCCAACGGGATTTTCGGGTTGGAAGCCCGCAAGCGCTGCGGCATGCTGATCCGGAGCTGGCTGGAGGAGCTCTCGCAGAAGCCGGGCTTCGTCGAAGCGCAGCGGGAGCAGTGGAAGAACGCGCTGCGCGCGAAGGCCGCGGCGCTGGACCCGACGAAATTCCCCCATCTGCGGGAATACAGCCCGACATGGCCGCAGCTTCAGCAAGCGCTGGAAGGCGCGCATCTGCATGACATCATTTATCAATACTTCAATTTCATCCTGACGCAGGACGTGGTGCCGACGAAGGATCTGGCCGCCGCGGTGGATCAGCTGCTGGACGTTCTCGTCCGGGAATTCGACGCGGAGGAGCTGCCGCTGCGCCGCGAAGAGCGCATCAACGAGCTGATCATCCAGCAGAACGGCGACCGGCAGGCGGCCGAGCAGCTGTTCGCGAACGAGCGGGTCGTGGAGGAGCGGCTGGATTTCACCCAGTTGCTCACCAACTTCGCCATGTATCCGGCGGAATCGAAAGCGTCGGTCGCCACCCAGAAGCTGGCCGTCGCGCTTTCGAAGGACTGGATTCTGGAAGCCCACCGGGATCTGACCGCCGAGAACCGGAACGCGGTTCCCCTCGACATCGAGATCACGGTGGACGAGTGGAAGGGCGTCTCGCGGGACGGCGGCAACGAGGCCGAGCTGGTCGAACAGCTGGACCGCCATCTCCAGGAGAAGAAGAAGGAAGCCCTGAAGCGCAACCGGCCCGGTTTCATGAACTGGCTTTCCCTGGCGGCCGGCCTCGGATTCCTCTGGTTCGGGCTTGAGACCCGATTCCTGCTCGTCGTCTCGGCCATCTGCCTGATCGTGTTCGTGTACGGCCAGATCAAGTCGGCCACGAACAAGAAGAAAATCGTTCGCGAGTTCGCGGAATTGTTCGAGAACCACAAGCAGATTCTGCTGGCGGTGCTGAGCGACATCGTGGACTATCGCCGCGAATACGAAGCCGCGGACGCAAACTCGGTCCTGATCGGCGAGCTTCTGGAACCGGTGACGCCGGACCAGTACGTCTATTCGACCCACGACAGCGCAAGGACGGTTATTTGAGGGAGGGGCATCCATGGTGAACAGAGTCAGACCGATCATCCATGCTTCGCCCGAGGCGGCGGCCCGCATGCAGGAGGAGCTCGACCGGAAGATCGAGGAAGTGCAGAAGCAGACGACGGATGAATCGCTGGCGAGAAGCTTTCCCGACTGGGATCTGAATCCGCCGGCCGTGCTGGTCCGCAGACGGAGCGCGAAGCCATGACGAAGCCGCCGTCCTATTACTCCGAATGGGCGCCGCTGCTGCAACGTCTGAAGGAGCCCGGACAGGACGAGGACCGGATCCTCTCGCTCCTGGAGCGGGGGACGCTGGAATGGAAGGCCGGCGTGGCGGAGAAGATCCTGAGCCTCGCGTACGAGGTCGTCGAGGCGAAGCTGACATACGCGACGCGCATGTTCCAGCAGGAGATGGACCGGTCGCAGGGCCAGGAAGCGGCGATCATCGCGGCGATCATCAACATGCGCAGCCGGTTCGAGCGGCTCTACCGCCTGTGCGGGCTGCCGGCCTTTCCGTACGAGGCCGCCGCGGCTCTGCGCAACGTGGTCGACCAATATGTCGAGGACACCCGGAAGTCGCTGCTGGACAGCGCGAAGCATGACCGGACCGGGCAGCTCGCCTACATCGTCCGGCACCACAGCCTGAAGCCGCAGCAGGCGGCGCCTTCCGCGCGGGAGGCCGCAGCGGCCCGCGAGGCGGCGCGGCCCGAGCCGGGTCCCGCCCCATTCACAACGAGAAGAAGGGTGCTGTTCTGATGAGCGATTTGCAGACCTGCATGAAGACGATGGAGCAATACCTGAAGGCGAGAATTCCGTTCATCTCGATCCGGACCGCGGAGCGCACCCGCGCGCTCGGCTTCATCGCTCCGCTCGCGCAGAAACTCGGCCTGAACATCGGCTACCACACGATCTCGCAAGGCATGCGGGACATCGGGACGAACCGGCTCCTGAACGAGGACCGCTCGGTGATCGGCGGGCTGGACTACGCGACCCAGCGGTTCAGCCAGCTGCAGAACCAGACGTTCGTGTTCACCGAAGTGCAGGAGCTGGAGGAGGACACCCGGATGTCCCGGCAGTTCCAGGACGCGGTCATGCTGGCGACGGAGACCGGCGGCTCGATCGTCGTGATCACGAACAACCCGGTGTGGGGGCCGCTCCAGCGGCTGGGCATGTCGATCACCCTGTCGCTGCCCAACGAGGACGAGATGCTGGCCATCATCCGGGATCAGATCCAGCCGTACCGGAACGCGATGTTCATCGAATGGGGCGAAGCGGAGGAGCGGCAGGCGGCGGCGATCCTGACCGGCATCAGCCAGATCGAGGCCGAGAACGTGATCGCGACCCTGCTGGCCAACGGCCGCATCCTGAACGAAGACCTGAAGGAACTGATGCACGCGAAGGACAAGATCTTCGCGGACATCTCCGGCATCGAGCGGGTGTTCGTCCGCGACGACTACCAGATCGGCGGGCTGGAAGGGCTCAAGCTGTGGCTTGAGGCCAACCGCCAGCTGCTCACCGCGGACCTGCGCGACCGCGGCATCCGCCCGCCGCGCGGCATCCTGCTCGTGGGCGTGCCCGGCTGCGGCAAGTCGCTGTCCGCGAAGGCGATCGCGGCGATGTGGAACCTGCCGCTCTATCGGCTCGACTTGTCCACCATCCACGGGCAATATCTGGGCCAGAGCGAGAGCCGGCTGAAGGAGGCGCTGTCGACGGCCGATCACGTGGCGCCTTGCGTGCTGTGGATCGACGAGATCGAGAAGGGACTCGCCGGCGCGATCGGCGCGGGCGACGGCGGCACCTCCGTCCGCCTGGTCGGCCAGTTCCTCTATTGGCTCCAGGAGAGCCCGGCCCGGGTGTTCGTCGTCGCGACGGCGAACGACGTCTCCAAGCTGCCGCCCGAGCTGCTGCGCAGGGGCCGCTTCGACGAGCTGTTCTTCGTCGATCTGCCCACCGCGGCCGAACGCGAGGAGATCATCAGGATCTACATCCAGAAGGGCCTGAAGCGGACGATCTCGGACGAGCTCATGCAGCAATTGGTCAAGATCTCGGAGGGCTTCGCGGGCGCGGACATCGAAGCCGCCGTCCGCGACGTCGTTAAGCAGGCTTACATCAAGGGCGACGATTCCGTGACGGACGAGACGTTCATCAACTACTTCAGCAACGTCGTGCCGCTGTCGCGCACCAGCCCCGAACAGATCGAAGCGATCCGCGCCTGGGGCCGGGAACGGGCGGTTCCCGCCGGCAGGATCGCCGAAGACCAGGCCGGCCACGGCGCGCGGCCGGCCGGCAGGAAGGTTATTGTATAGGAAGGGGAACGCGATCGGTTGACCCCGCGAAGGAGACTCATCATCATCGACGGCATGCCGGGCTCCGGGAAGACGACCTGCGCGAACATGCTGTCCGACCGGCTAACGGCCCGGGGCATCCCGAACCGGTGCATTCCGGAGCTGGAAGAGAACCATCCGCTAATATTTTACGGCCTCAACTTTCAGGATTATCTGGGGAGCGAAGCGGAGCAGGACGAACTCATCCGGTTGATCCGGGACAGGTACCGGGCGTTTGTGCGGGAGCGGCTGGAGGCCGCCGAAGCCGTGACGATCATCGAGAGCGTCATGCTCCAGGACACGATCAACATCCTGCACCACATGGGGATGGACGTCGGCAAGCTGCGCGATCTCGCGTCCGGTCTGGCTCGGATTCTCGAGCCGTTGCGTCCGGTGCTGATCTACTATTACCACCTCGACACCGAGGCGCACTGGCGCTTCATCTGCGGCGTCCGAGGCAACGAGTGGGGGCCCGTGTCCCTGCGCACGGACGAGGAATTCCGGCAGGCCGGGGAGCTGTGGGGAGGCAGCCAGTCGTTCGTCCGGTCGTTCGTGGACGCGTGGGACATCCCGAAACTCGTCATCGAGAACCGGGATTATCGGTGGGACGAGTATACCCGCCGCATCATGCCATTCATCGACGAGCATACCAGCGCTTAATGCGGGCCTGCCAACCGGCAGGCCCCGTCGTTTTGACTTATCGCACGATCCGGTAATACGTCCGCGCCGTCAACGCGTAGATCAGCGCGTAGCAGACCGCGAACACGAGGATCGTCAGCGCGGTGCAGGTCACGTACAGCGACACGTCGGTCATGCCGAAAATGCCGCTGATCAGCTTCCGGATGACCGGGAACGCCGCGGCGATGTGGCAGACGGCCATGACGAGCGGCAGGTAGAACACGGACAGCACCTGGAAGCGAATTGTCCGCTTGATCTCGTCCAGGCTCAGACCGACCTTCGTCATGATCGCGAACCGCTCCTTGTCGTCGAATCCTTCGGTAATCTGCTTGTAGTAAATGATGAGCACCGTGCCCAGTATGAACAGCGCGCCCAGGTACAGGCCGAGGAAGAACAGCACGCCGTACATGGTGAGGTAAGTTTCCCTCGCCCCCTCCCGGCCGCTTGCGTGGCCGGGCAGACCCAGTTCGTCCAGGCTGGCGTTGATCGCGGACACCAGCTCCAGCTGCGCGTCCCGCCCCGCATTCGTATCGAACTGGTAGCTGAAGTTGTAGCCCGGATCATGCTGCTTCTCCGGATCCAGCGCCTTGCGGACCCGCAGCAGATCCTCCCCGTTCGCCGTGACGATCAGATACCCCTGAGCCGGAAGACTGTCTTTCTGGGCTTCATACCCTCGCAGCATGCTTGCAAAGTCCGCCTGACCTTGAACGCTGAGGGTGTAACCGCCGAAGTCCAGCGTGTCGCCGGGCATTTCCCCCTTGATGACCTGGATGAGCGCCTCCCCTTCGGACAGCCCGGCTTCGACGCCTTCGAGCCGGCGATATTCCTCGGCCGTCGTCATGATCAGCAGGGCGAGGTTGTCGCCGTCGCCGAAGGAGGCCGCGCGAACCAGGGTGAACGCGTTGCCGTCCCGGACGGCCAGCAACGTGACATGGCGGAGAATGAACGGATTGCGGATGTCGAGTCCCGACTGCCGCACCGTGTCTGTCACCGCCTGTTCCAGCCGCCCGATCTGCTCCTCCGGGATGACGTCGTCCGAATTCACCTGAATCTCCCGGTAGAACAAACTCCGCAGGGTTTCCTCCAATCCGGCGTACAGCGACACGGTCGACGACACCATCACGATGACCATCGTGGACAGGATGCAGATGCTTGCGAGCCCGGCGGCGTTCTGCTTCATCCGGTAAATCATGCCCGACACCGAGATGAACGGGCCCGTGCGGTAGTAGAACCGCTTGTTCCGGCGGAGGGCCTTCAGGATCGCGATGCTGCCCGCCGTGAACAGGCCGTACGTGCCGATGATGACCAGAATGACCGCGACGAAGAACAGAAGCAGGGCCGTGATCGGCGATTTCACCGTCAGCGAGATATAGTACCCGCCGCCGAGCGACGCCGCCCCGATCAGCGCGATCAGCCACTTGGTCCGCGGTTCCTTTTCCCCGACATTGCCGCCCTTCAGCAGCTCGATCGGCTTGGAGAGGTGAACCTGAAAGACGTTGTAGACGAGATTTATCAGGAAAATGGCGCCGAACAGCAGCACGGTGACGACCACGGCCCGAAGCGGCACTTCAAATCCGTAGACGGCGTCCATGCGCAGAATCTTGAGCAGGAGCAGCAGGCCGAGCTTGCCGAACAGGATGCCGGCGGCGAGCCCGAGGCCGATGCAGACCAGCGCGGTGACGGCCGTCTCGATCAGCATGACGCGGGCGATGTGCTTCTTCTCCATGCCCAGGATGTTGAACAGCCCGAATTCCTTCTTGCGCCGCTTGATCAGGAAGCTGTTGATGTACAGCAGCAGGATGAACGCGAAGATGCCGATGACCCAGACGCCGAGCTCCAGCACCAGGCGGATCGCCTGGCTGTCGTTCATGCCGCGTACGGCCCGGGACGTGAACAGATACATCATGTTGTAGAACATCATGATCGTCGCGGCGCTCGCGAAGATGTACGGGTAATAGGTCTGCGCGTTCTTGCGGAGGTTGGTGACGGCCAGCTTCGTGTAGAAGCCCTTACGCATCGCGGCCACCGCCCGTCGCGATCACGGTCAGCGCGTCCGAAATCTGCTGGTAGAATTCGTGCCGCGTCTTCGAAGCCCGGTAGATCTGATGGAACACTTCCCCGTCCTTGATGAACATGACCCGGTTCGCGTGGCTCGCCGCCTTCACGCTGTGGGTCACCATCAGGATCGTCTGCCCCTGGCGGTTGATCTCGCCGAACAGGTTCAGCAGCTCGTCGCTGGACCGCGAATCGAGGGCGCCGGTCGGCTCGTCGGCCAGCACGATGCGCGGATGGGTGATCAGCGCCCGGGCGACCGCCGCCCGCTGCTTCTGCCCGCCGGACACCTCATACGGGAACTTGTCCAGAATCTCCGAGATGCCGAGCGTCCGCGCGATCGGAAGCAGCCGTTCGCTCATCTCCCGGTAGGACTTCCCGGCCAGCACGAGCGGCAGGAAAATGTTGTCCCGCAGATTGAACGTGTCGAGCAGGTTGAAATCCTGGAACACGAACCCGAGCCGGTCCCGGCGGAACGCGGAGATCTCCTTCTCCGGGATGGACGTCAGGCTCCGGCCGGCGAGCAGCACCTCGCCGCTCGTCGGCGCGTCGAGCGCCGCGAGGATGTTGAGCAGCGTCGTCTTGCCCGAACCGGACTCGCCCATGATCGCGACGAACTCGCCCTCTTCTATGGTGAAAGACACGTTCGACAGCGCCTGCACCTGGTGATTGCCGAAGCGGGACGTGTACACTTTCTTCAAATTCCGCACTTCCAGGAGCGTCATGCCGGTTCCTCCTCCTTCGTTTTCCACACCTCCATCGTACAAAAAAAGAAAATGCCAAGCCTTAACTTCGGCTTACATTTTCTCCTCCTGGCTTACATCCTTGCAAGGTTGGCAACCGGATGTCCGCGTCGGTCATTCCACTTCCAGCGGGTTGTTCCCGAGTCCGAGGATGACCCTTGTGCCTCGTCCGACCTCGGATTCGATCGCGATCGTGTGGGACAGCCTGTCCATGATGCGCTTGCAGAGATAAAGACCGATGCCGGTCGATTTCTTGTCCGCGCGGCCGTTGAAGCCGGTGTACCCGTGCTCGAACACGCGCGGCAGGTCGGCCGGATCGATGCCGATGCCGGTGTCCTCGATGACGAGCGTCTTCGGCCTGTCGGGGTGCATGTAGATCGAAATTTCACCCCGGGGGGTATATTTCAGCGCGTTGGAGAGCAGCTGCTCGAGAACGAAGACGAGCCATTTCTCGTCCGTCAGCACCTGCGCGTCGACCGGTTCGTAGTTCAGCCGGATCTGCTTGCGGATGAACGTCGACGCGTATTTGCGCACCGCCTGCTTGACGCAGTCGTCCAGCGACACCGCGCGGAATACGAAATCCGATCCCTGTCCGTCCAGCCGGATGAACTGCAGCACCATCTCCGTGTATTGCTCGACGCGGAACAGCTGCTCGCGCAGCTCGTCCCGGTCGGGGACGCCGTCGGTCTGGAGCAGCAGCCGCATCGCGGCGATCGGCGTCTTGATCTGATGCGCCCAGATCGTGTAGTACTCCACCATCTCCCGGTAGGCCCGGTCCTTGTCGTAGACGATCGCGGCGCGCTCCCGGTCGAGCAGGCGGAGCAGTTCCTGGTAGTCCCGCTCGATCAGGCTGGACGTCTCGGGGAGCGGGAAGGCGGGGACGGCGATCTGATGGCGGAGCGCCTCGAGCTCGCGGTGTTTTTTGCGGAAGCTTCCGAATCGGACGGCGCCGACGACGAGCAGGAAAAGGGCGGCGAGCAGCGAGGCGTAGCCGACCGATTCCGCGGGCAGGCGGTACAGGGCGATGACGACGAGAAAAATGGCCGACGCGCCCGCGAGCGTCAGGAGCGCGAAGAGGTTCTGCCGGATGTAGGCGCCGAGCAGTTGCGTGCGTTTCATGATCATTCCACCAGGTAGCCGAGGCCTTTTTTCGTGATGATCCATTGCTCCAGCCCCAATTCCGCGAGTTTCTTGCGCAGCCGCGTGATGTTGACGGTCAGCGTGTTGTCGTCGATGAACTGGTCGCTCTCCCACAACCGCTGCATCATCTCGTCGCGCGAGACGACCCGGCCGGCGTTCTCCATGAGGAGCTGCACGATCCGGAAATCGTTCTTCGTGAGTTCGATCTTGCGGCCTTTGTACGTCAGCGTGGCGTCGCCCAGGTTGAGCACGACGCCGTTCCGTTCGAGGACGTGGACCTGCCCCTGGAACGAGTAGACGCGGCGGAGCAGCGCGCCGACCTTCGCCGTCAGCACGTGGAGGTCGAACGGCTTCGCGATGAAGTCGTCGCCGCCCATGTTCATCGCCATCACGATGTTCATGTTGTCGGAGGCGGAGGAGATGAAGATGATCGGCACTTTCGAGAACTTCCGGATCTCGCCGCACCAGTGGAAGCCGTTGTAGAAGGGGAGCGCGATGTCGAGCAGCACGAGCTGCGGCTCCGAGCGCAGCACCTGGTCCGCCACGTTGTGGAACTCGGTGACGCAGGTGGTGTCGTAGCCCCACTGGCTCAGGTGCTCGCTGATCGTCCGGGCGATCGTCAGATCGTCTTCGATGATCATGATCTTGTACATGGGTGCTCCCTCCATGGGTTTATTATAGAGGTTTGCGGGGGTGGGGAGGAAGGCGGGGGAAGAGAAGAACCGGTCTGCACCGAGACCGGTTCTTCATGATTCAAATTTGTCATGGTGATTGGACAGAAACACCTGTATGTAATCTCCAAAGCTGGCTTCTTGAAGTTCCCTGGTTCTGGACCATTCGAACAAACGAAAACTTGTCAGAAATGAGTAAAAGTCTTGGTTTTTCAACAATTCAACGATCAGCAGATTTTTTGCGGCTATCGATTTGGAATTTGAGTCAGATTCATTCCGGATGATTGTCCTGACTATGCCGAGTAGCAGGTCAGTCAACTCTATCCCGATTTCTTCCCCTTTGGGCACAAGGCGGCTGGAACAAACGTGGAATTGCTCACCTCTGTATATGGACTGAACGTTCAGTTGCTCCTTGATGGTCTCGTTCAAACGGATATCTTTGTATTCCGTAGAATGCTCAATGAAGATATGTGCATCAATATGAATGTCTCTTCCGTATCCTCTCAATAATCCGTAAATTAATCGTTCCGGAAATTTGGAATAAACAATTTGGGATATGACAGATTCGGGTCGGCCACTGCCGGTAAGCATATTATAGTCATAGCTGATAATATTAAACTTCAGCAGTCTGTGGTGTTTAGAGACCACCCCCATCAACTGTATAATGCTATTCTTGACTTTTTCGTCCCCTGTGTAACCGACCCAATGCAATCTGATTTCCTGGTCCCGAAGTTTTTGATTCCACACATTAAACTTGTCGGAAGTGTAGAGGCTTTCAGGAATGGAAAGTCCGCCCATGAGGTTCGGCTTATCTCGCCTCTTTCCACTTTCATCAAAAAACAATCGCAAGCTTACGGTGCTCATTGGATGGGTCACCTGCGACCTTGGGTAAATTTGAAAAATTTAATTTTGCGTCGACGCATTTCAATATTGAAACATCCGAATGGATTCTGTATAATCTTGGCACAAACACTTTCCTCCTTCTTTACGGAGGCGGAAATCACGATGCGGAGAGCCACTCATTCCTCGGGATGCGTGGCTCTTCTTCTGTTTACAGAATAAATTGTCGTAAAATGTTAATACTAACATATCATTGACATCCAGATATGTCCACACCAACTGTCAAGTTTTGTCGGATAAGCAAAACCCGGTCCGCTGAAGGACCGGGCTCAGTCATTGTACTACCCCACAATCTTCTCCGCATTCTCCCTGAATGCCTTCACCGTCTCCACGAGCTTCTTCGCTCTTTCGCCGTCGAAGAGCTTCAGGAAGCTCTGCGGCTTGTCGAACGGCGGCTTGGCAAGGTCGGCGGTATTTTCGAGGTAGCCGTTCTGCGCGATGTAATCGATCACCTTGCGTACGAAAACGATCTGTTGCTGCGTCAGCGATTCGTCATTGATGAAATCCGAGAAAGCCCGTTCGACCGCTTCAGGCTCAAGCTTGGCGATCTTGCGCACCAGGAGACCGAACGGCGTGTCCTGAAACTCCCGACGGTAATCGTCCGCGGTGCCCAGTTCGCCGGTGAAGATTTTCTCCAACTCTGCATAATCGGCGGCCGTGAGCGGGATGTTGTTGCGCAGCTTGTGGATCGCGATGTGGTCCCGATTCTCCTCAATGTAGCGGTTCACCTTCAGCTTGTAGTCCTCGAATTCGAACCCGCTGTCGATCGGCTCGCCTTCCCGGACGTACAGCACTTCGTCGCGCAGGTTCGTGTAGATTGGACTCAAGCCGCCCGACTCGTCGACGGTGAACTTGGCCAGATCGCGCAGTTCAACGCGGATTCGCTCAAAATCGAAGATCGTTGCGTTCTTCCAGAATTCCTCCGTCCCGATCGTCCGGATAAGCTCCAGCTTCGCGCGAACGGCCGGAATCGTCGCGCGCTCTGTGAGCAGATTGTGCGCGATTTCCTTCAACGCGTTCTTGTTGCGGGTGAACTGCCTGCTTCCCTCGAGCGCGTACACCATGAGCCCGTACATCAGGTTGTCGAACCGCTTGGCATGCTCGTCCCGCTCATCCATGTACACGATGGGGCCAAGTTCCTTGCCCAGCGTGAGCACGTCCGATTCGTTGAGCGAGAGATACGCCCGCCGATGCTTGTATTTTTCCACATACTGCAGTTTGAGCCGGATCGCAATCAGTTCGGGATTGAGCGCCTCAATCTGCCCGACGACGATATCGATCAGGCCTTCCCGCATCTCCCGGCCTTCGGCGGTTGCGAAATCCCCGTGCTGCAGCAGATGGATCAACTTGACCCGCTTGCGGAAAATGGCCTCCGTGAGGCTCACCGTTTCGCCTTCGGACAACCCTTCCTTGTGCTGACGGAAAAATTCGAAGTTACCGAGATAATCGAAGATCACGAAATGCGTCTTGTGCTCGCCCGGACCGAACAGGTTCTCGCAGCGCCGCGTGCCCCGGCCGATCATCTGCCAGAACTTCGTCTTCGACCGCACCCGCTTGAAAAACACGAGGTTGACCACTTCCGGAACGTCGATGCCCGTGTCCAGCATGTCGACGGAGACGGCGATGTGCGGGTTGCTGTCGGCTTTTTTGAAGCGGGAGATGGCGTCTTCGGCGTAGGCGTCCTCGTAGGTGATTTTCTGGATGAACTGCTCGCCGAGATGCGGATACAGCTTGTGGAAGCGGTCGACGATGTACTGGGCATGACGCTTGTTCTGGGCGAAGATAATCGTCTTGCCGATCCGGTCGCCGCCCGCGACCTTAATGCCCTTCGTCATCAGATCCTGGAGGACCGTGTCCACCGTATCCTGATTGAAAATAAACTCGTTGATCTCCGACGGCGGAATTTCTTCCGGCATGTTGCCGTCTTCATCCGCGAAGTCTTCCTCGTACCTCGCCTTGTCCTCGTCCGACAACTCGTCGTAGGTGATGCCCTCGGTCGGGAACTTCAGGCCGATCTCGATGTTGTGGTACGGCACAAGCACGCGGTCCTTGTACACGGCTGTCTCATACTCGTACGCGTAGGTTGGGACGCCCTGCTCGACTTCGAAGAACTCGTACGTGTTCCGGTCAACCTCCGCTTTCGGCGTGGCCGTGAGGCCGAGCATGAGGGCGTCGAAGTATTCGAAGATGGCGCGGTATTTGTTGAATATGCTCCGGTGCGCCTCGTCGATAATGATCAGATCGAAATGCGCCGGCGTGTACAGGCGCGAACCGTCCTCCGATTTGGCGGTGTCGATCGCGTTCAGGATCGTCGGATAGGTGGAGAACACGATCCGCGCCAGCTTGTCCTCTTTTTGATCCAGCAGGTTGCAGAGCGTCATGTCCGTCAGGTATTTGGCGAAGTCGTTCTTCGCCTGCGACACCAGCGAGCGGCGGTCGGCGAGGAACAGCACGTTGGTGACGTAACCCCCGCGCGAGAGCACGTCGGTCAGGCTGGCGGCGGTGCGCGTTTTTCCTGTTCCGGTGGCCATGACGAGCAACGCTTTCCGGTGGCCGGCTTCGAAATGTTCGGAGACGGCGCGGATCGCTTCCTTCTGGTAGGCACGGTCCGTGATCCGGTCGTCGATTCGAATCTCATTAAGAAGCTTGCGGCTCGTCCGCCGGTTGATCAGCTTCTCCAGATCGCGGCGCGAGAACAGCCCGCTGACCCGACGCTGCGGCATGTCGGGCGATTCCCAGATGTTCGTCTCGAACCCGTTCGTCGTGAAAATGATCGGCCGCCGCCCGGTCATCCGCTCGAGGCAATCGGCATACAGCCTGGCCTGGTGGGTGCCGGTCTTCGGATCCTTGGACGTGCGCTTCGCTTCAATGAGCGCGAGCGGCAGGCCGTCCTTGCCGTACAGCACGTAATCGACGTAGCCCACGCCTTCGGCGTTCGGCATGCCGGTCACTTCGACTTCCTCGCGCGCATCGTCCCCGATCGTCCAGCCAAGCAATTTCAGATCGACGTCGATATATTTCTTCCGCGTCTCGTATTCCGACGGATCAACGGGCGTGAATTCCCGTTCTTCCTTGTGCCGTTCCTTCTCGCCCGTGTACTTTGTGCTGAGCGCGGCAACCTGGGCTCGAAGCGCCTCGATCTCCGCTTCCTTCTGTTCGAGCAGGCTCTGCTGTTCGCGGATTTTCGCCTCATCGATTTCAATGGTCTGCGACGGCACGAGATGCTCGTCGAAGACGCGTTCCTCGTAATCCGAGCCGTAGCAATAGTCGATCCATTGCACGAACTCGAACACCGCTTGCAGCGCAAGCAGCGCCTCGCTTCTCGTCACGGCCTTGTCGGTGTGGACCGCGATGTTGCCGAGCTTCACGACATAGGGTAGCTTCGCCCAGGTCTTGTGGTCGACCGCGAAACGGAATGTCGGCTCGTGCAGGAGGGACTGCAGGTTGTCCTTGTACGGCATGCGGATTGTGTTGTCGGCCGCGTACACCCATTTGACGGCCAACTCCAGCGCCTTACGGCTGCCGACGGCCGACATCGCGGGCGACGTCGCGAGCACCCGCTCCGCCTCGATGCAAGCGGCCGCAAACATCCGGTATTCGGTTCGATCGCGCAGAAAATCGAAGTTTGCGGCCATGCTTGCTCACTCCTTTCGCGGGCTCAGTCGTCGAAGTATTTGCTCATGAGGCTGTCGAACAGCCGTTGGGTTTCGTCGATGGATTGTTTGACGAGGGATTTTTGGGATTCGATCCGGTTTACCATATCTGCGTACTTATTTTGCAAGCCAATCGGTGGTATTGGAATCGGAATTGAGCCAAATTCTTTAGCGTTGATATTGGCCATACCTACGATATTTTTGGCCATGCCATATAGAATCTTCTTCCCATGATTTGAATTCAGGAATCCTGAAATGTACTCACTATTAGCCTTTTCATTTGGAACCAACCGAAGTAGGTATCCAGCAAATGCCATTGGCTCATCTCTTTTATATACGGCTGTTTTACCGACCAGTTCCTTACTGTTGGTTCTATTAAAGAGCAACTCACCCTTATGAACCAAGTACTTTTTCTTGTCTTCATCATTTAGTTCGATGTACTTGATGTCTGAAAAGTCCATTGATCCTTCGTAGGTTATGTTGTTCATCCGTAATATTGGGATTCCAATAGGCTCAGTGGTTGCTTTTTGACTGGTCCCATAATTGATGCTTTTTGCCAGATCAGCAATAACTCCTATCGTCCACCCCTTGTCATTTAGTACTGGATCCCCAAACATCTCATAAAACACCGACTTGATCAGTTGATCCAATTCCTCGAGTTGCCGCTTTTGAAGTGCTAACAAATCGGTGACAGCATCAAGTTGGTTGGCAATCTGCTTTTGAATGTCCGTTGGAGGAAGGGACATTTCAATATCGAGCAACCTGCTTTTTGTTAAGCTCGGTATTGTAACTGTGGTATTAAGTCTTTCGAAATCGAATCTTTGGCAAAAGTAAAACAGATATTTTGGAAACAATCGTTTTTTGTCAGCGACCAGTCCGAACGCGGTATCAACATTCCAGAATTTCTCTGAGACAAAAATGGGAGTATTGATATTTCCTTTCCGACCCAATACAACGGTTTCTGCTTCGCACAGGTAGTCCTCTGCATACCCCATAATTCCGCCGCTGCCGTATATGGGATATTTCCCGTTTGGATTTTCTACGTGTTTGTGGTTTTTTCCGTTCTGAATCTTTATTACGTCACTCCACCGAACCTTCTCCCACTTACTCACCGAGCATCCCCCTCAGCTCCCGCATCTTCGATGCGATCTCGGCGTTCAGCTTCTCCAGACGGTCCAGGATCACGGCCGGTGGGTCATATTCCACCTTCTCGTACACGATCTCCTTGTACCGATTGATCGACAGATCATAATCATTCGCCGCAATTGAGTCCTTGTCCACGAAGAAGCTTTGGTCCGTCCGCTTGCGTTCCTTCTCGGCCTCGAGGTTGTGGAAACGGGTGAGGATATCCGGAATATCGTTCTCCTTGATCGGGTTTCTTTTGTCGTCAAGCGAGTAGCCGTCAGCCTTCATGTCGTAGAACCAGACTTGGTCTGTGCCGCCGGCGTCTGTCTTCGTGAACACCAGGATCGCCGTACTGACGCCCGCATACGGCTTGAACACGCCGCTTGGCATGGAGATGACGGCCTCGAGCTTGTGGTTCTCCACCAGTTCCTTGCGCAATGCTTTATGCGCGTTCGAGGTGCCGAACAGAACACCGTCCGGCACGATCGCGGCGCAGCGGCCGCCTTTGCGGAGCATGCGCAGGAACAGCGCGACGAAGAGCAACTCCGTCTTCTTCGTGTTGGTGACCGCCTTCAGGCTGTCATGAATGCTCTCGGCGTCGATCGTTCCCTTGAACGGCGGATTGGCGAGGATGATGCTGAACTCGGACGTGTGGTGATTGTCCTTCGACACGCTGTCCAGATAATCGATCCTCGGATTCGAGATGGAGTGCAGCATCAGGTTCATCGCCGAAAGGCGCAGCATCGTCCGGTCGGTGTCGAAGCCCGTCATGAGCGATGACGAGAAATGCTCCCATTGCTCCGGCGTCATTCGGTCGCCGTGAGTTTCCCGGATGTACTCCGCCGCGGACACGAGGAAGCCGGCCGTTCCGCACGCGGGGTCGCAGATTCGGTCATCCGGCGTTGGCCTGAGCAGGCGCACCATCAAGTCGCGGATATGTTTCGGCGTGCGGAATTGGCCGTTCTGGCCCGCCGTAGACAGCTTGCTCAGCATGAATTCGTACAGGTCGCCCTGCATGTCGAGATCCTTGATGTCATGCTCGTACAGCTCGTCCAGCCCCGTGATGATCTTCTGCAGCACCTGCGGCGTCGGAATGATGAAGACCGCGTCCTGCATGTAACGCGAAAAAGCCGTCGCCTGATCGCCGCCCAGCGTCTTGATGAACGGAAACACCTTGTTGCTCACAATATCAAAAATTTCCCGCGGGTCCTTTGTCCGGAACTTGCTCCACCGCATCGATTGCCCTTCGGCGTCCTGCGGGAAGATTTTCGGCACGGGTTCCCCGGTCAGCGCTTCGAGTTGCTCGTTCTCGAGTTCTTTCTCGTCCAGGGAGCGGATGAACATCAGATAGGTCAGCTGCTCGATTACGGTAATCGGGTTGGTGATGCCGCCCGCCCAGATGTCCGTCCAAATCTTGTCCACCTTGTTGCGAATCTCGCCGGTAAGCATGGTTGTGATCAGCCTCTCTCTGTCTGCTCTTTCTATCCTATATTACCATGAATCTTTGGAACCAGATTCAGAGACTTTCTTCTTCAAAATTCGATATGTTCTTTCCATAACCTTCCTTGGTTTGGTTATGTCAAATAAAATAAGGAAAGTATCGAGCGAAGGGCAGGGAACTCGAAAAGGTGCAGAACGAAGATGGCCCGGACAGGGAAAGCTATCGAGGACCCGCCGAAACGAGATGTGATTCAGCGATTTTACCCTTTTTTTAGAATTCCGTTATCCATTCTTTCGATTTCCGTTACGGGAATATTCGATTTGTGCTCTACAATGGTCGCCGAAGATGGAACACCCGCCAGAGAATGAAGGGAAGGAGATCAGAGGCGACATGATCAGCCGTGCATTGGAACGTTGGGGACGATTCGTGTACAAGATCCGCTTGATCGTGCTGACCGCGTGGGTGGTATTGGCCGCGGTGTTCGGCGGGCTGTACGCGGGCAAGCTGGGGCCGCTCCTGACCGGCGGCGGCTGGGGCGTGCCGGATTCGGGCTCCTACCAGGCGTACCGGGCCATCTCGGAGAAGTTCGCGTCGCGCAGCGCGACGTCCCTCACGTTCGTGGTGAAGGACCCGCATCACGAGGCCGGGTCGGAGGCGTTCACCCGCAATCTGCGGGAGATCCGGGACGCGCTGCTCGCGGAAGAAGCAGTCTCGGACGTCTTCTCCTGGCTGGATGCGCCCGAACCGGTGCGGGCGCGGTTCGTGAGCGAAACCGGAAATGTCACGTTCGGCTTCGTCGAACTGAACATCGACGAAGGCTTCGCCCAGAAGGAGCTGCCGGGCATCCAGAGCCGGCTGGCGGAGACCGCGGAAGGGCTCGGCGTGGAGGCGGCGATTCTGGGCGCCCCGGCCATGTGGGGCGAGGTGAACAAGGTGAGCCAGGAGGGGCTGAATCGCGCGCATCTGTACGCGATTCCCGTCATCCTGATCGTGCTGCTCATCGTGTTCCGGTCGGTCGTGTCCTCGCTCATGCCGCTCGCGCTGGCCGCGGGGTCCATCGCCGTGACGTTCGGCGTCTTGTATTTCTTCGCCCGGCAGGCGGAGCACTCCGTCTTCATTCTGGACGCCGCCCTGATGCTCGGCATCGGGCTCGGCATCGACTTCGCGCTCCTCTTCGTGTCGCGGTTCCGGGAAGAACTGCGCAGTGCCCGGGACATCGCGGAGGCTGTTGGCAAGACGGTCGGAACGGCCGGTCATGCGATCCTGTTCTCGTGCCTGACGATCATGGGCTCGATGTCGGCGCTGCTCACCGTCGAAATCGCGGCGGTGCGCTCGATGGCGCTGGGCGTGATCGTGACCGTATCCGTGCTGCTCCCCGCGGGTCTCAGCCTGCTGCCGGCCGCGGCCGCGGTTCTGGGCGCGAAAGTCAATGCCTGGAGCATCCCGTTCCCGAAATCCGCCGGACGCGCAGGCCGCCGGTACGGCTTGTCCCGCCGCATCATGGGAAGACCCGTCCTCTATCTGGCCGGAGCGGCGCTGCTGCTCGCAGCGCTGGCCTGGCCGGCCCTGCAGATCGGGACGACGACGGCGGATGTGCGCATGCTGCCGGAAGATTCCCCGGTCCGCCGGGGAGTGGAGACGATGCAGGAGGCGTTCGGCCTCGGCGTGGCATCCCCGATCCAGATTGTGCTGGAAGGGGAGCCCGGCGCGTGGCTGAATCCGGAAAATCAGGCGCTGCTCGCTTCCCTGGCCGAACGGTTGAGCCGTCTCGACGGCGTGGACGCCGTCACCCACTATCTGACCCATCTGCCGGGGATGGACGCCGAAGCCATCCGGACGGTGTTGGCCGATCGGCCGGGTGAGCTGGACCCCGCCGTTCTCCTGATGATCAACCGGTACATCAGCGCGGATCGCGGCACCGTCATCCTCGACGTGGTGTCCCATCAGCACGCGTCCGGCGAAGGGATGCGCGATCTGGTACGCGAAATCCGCGACGAGGTGCTGCCTGACGAAGCCGGACTTGCCTCCTTCGACGTCCATGTGGGCGGCCAGACGGCCGAGGGCATGGATGTGAGCGATTCGCTGCGCCGCAGCCTCGTGCCGGTCATTCTGCTGACGATGGGGCTGACGTTCGCCGTGCTGCTCGCGACGTTCCGGAGTCTGCTGCTGCCGCTCAAGGCGATTCTGCTCAACCTGCTCTCCCTCGGCGCGACATACGGCGTGCTGGTCATGCTGTTCGAATGGGGATGGGGCAGGGAACTGTTCGGCTTCGGGGATTTCGGCCATATCCAGAACTTCGTGCCGATTCTGCTGCTCGGCCTGCTGTTCAGCCTGGGCACCGATTACGAGGTGTTCCTGCTCACCCGGGTGAAAGAGGAATACGATGGCGGGCGATCGAATGAAGAGAGCGTGGCGCACGGATTGGAAAAAACGGCGCCGATGATTTCCGGTGCGGCGATCATCATGGTGGCGGTGTTCGCGTCCTTCGCCTTCGCCGGCATTCTGCCGATGCAGCAGCTCGGCGCGGGCATGGCGGTCGCCATCGCGCTGGATGCGACCGTCGTGCGGCTCGTCCTCGTGCCGGCCGCGATGAAGCTGCTCGGCGACTGGAACTGGTGGTTCCCCGGACGCGGCGGAAGGGCGGTGCGACCGGCCGGAGCGCTCGAACCGGACAGCGGTAACCGATGACGGGCGGGAAGGAGAAACGCTGGTGTCCATCCGCACGAAACTGTCGATTTCCTACGCGCTCATGATACTGGTGCCGGCCTTGCTGACGGTGTTGCTGGCGCATCTGCTGTTCCATTTTTTCATCGGACAGTGGAACGCGGTCAGGGCGCACTACGGACTGGACGGCTACAGCCTCGGGAAGTTCATGCACGGCGAAATGGCGGCGGTCGCCGAGCTGCAGAGGATCATGCGCGAAAGCCCCGATCTGTTGCTGGATGAAGACAGACTGAAGCAATATGACGAACGGCTCGCCGGCCGCAAGATCGGCATCGCGCTGTTCCGTTCCGGCGGGCTCCGATACGCCTCGGACGGGATGGACGGCCGGATCACCGGCGGGCTGCCGGTCACCCGGCCCGATCCCGGCGAAACCTACACGTTCCGGGAGGAATCGCTGTACCTGCACGGCCGGTGGCTGGCCGGACTCCAGTACGCGTTCCGTTTCGGCGACGGGAGCGACGGCAATCTGTTTCTTCTAATCGACGGATCTCCCGTCGACCGGCTCATGCATCATCTGCTGCCCTGGCTTGCGGTCACGTTGCTGGCCGCGCTGGTCGCGGCGAACGTGCTGCTGACGGCATGGATGTCCCGCCGGCTGCTCCGGCCGATCCGGCATCTGCGGCAAGCCGCCGAACAGATCCGGGAAGGCCATCTCGAACATGCCGTCGACGTGCAGGGGCGGGATGAACTGGGCGAGCTGGGCCGCGTCTTCGAAGAGATGCGGCAACGGCTCCATGAATCGGTGCGGGAACGGCTCAGGATTGAGGAGAACCGCAAGCAGCTCATCGCGAACATTTCCCATGATCTGAAGACGCCGGTCACGGCGATCATGGGGTACGCGGAAGGGCTGCTGGACGGGGTGGCGGCGACTCCGGAACGGCTCGAAAAGTATGCGCGGACCATCCATGCGCACGCGGCCGATCTGGACCGGCTCGTCGACGAGCTGCTGCTCTATTCGAAGCTGGACCTGAACCGCGTGCCGTTCCGGTTCACGGAGCTGGATCTGTGCGAATACGCGGCCCGGATCGTCGAGGAATTCAGGCTGTACATGGAAGGCCGGGGGATTCGGCTCGAGGCCGAGCTGCCCGACGGGCCCGTAACCGTGGCGGCCGATCCGGACCGGCTCAAGCGGGTGTTCACCAACCTGCTCGAAAACAGCGCAAGGCACATGGACAAGGAGGACAAACGCATTACCCTGCGCGTCGCGCCGGACGGGGACGAGGGGTTCGTGCGGGTCGAGATCGCCGACAACGGCGCGGGCATCGACAAGCGGGATCTGCCTCATGTTTTCGACCGGTTCTACCGCGCGGAAGCTTCCCGCCGGGGCGGCGGAAGCGGACTGGGGCTCGCCATCGCCGCGCAGATTGTGGACGCCCATGGAGGGAAAATCCGGGCGGACAGCGAATTGGGCATAGGGACGACCGTGACCTTCACGCTCAGAAGGACCGATCCGGCGGATCGGGGTGACACTTTCATGCGCGGAGGCGGGCATGAAACGCGTGCTCATCATTGAAGACGAGAAAAGCATAGCCGAGCTCCAGCGGGATTATCTGGAGATCCACGGGTTCGCGGCGGAACTGGAGCATCGGGGCGATGCCTGTCTGCGAAAGGCGCTGAGCGGCGGCTACGATCTCGTCATCCTCGACCTGATGGTGCCCGGGATGGACGGGTTCGAGCTGTGCCGGCAGCTCCGGGCGAAGACGGAGATTCCGATCATCGTCATTTCCGCGCGCAGCGAGGAGACGGACATCATCCGCAGCCTCGGGCTCGGGGCGGACGACTACATGACGAAGCCGTTCAGCCCGGTGGAGATGGTAGCGCGGGTCAAGGCGCATCTGGACCGGTACGAGCGCTTCGCCGGGCGGGCCGGCAGGCAACGGGACATCATCACCATCCGCGGCCTGACGATCGACAAGGGGGCCCGCAGGGTGCATCTGGACGGCCGGGAAATCCACCTGACCGCGAAGGAGTTCGATCTGCTCGCGTTTCTGGCCGGCCATCCGGACCAGGTGCTGAGCAAGAGCTTCATTTTCGAGCAGGTCTGGGGGCTGGATGCGGAGGGGGATCTGGCGACGGTGACGGTCCATATCGGAAAATTGCGGGACAAGCTCGAAGCCGATCCCGCCAATCCGCAGTACATCGAGACGGTGTGGGGCGCGGGCTACCGGTTCAGGGCTTGAGCGCCCGGACGCCCCTTGTCCTGGGCACAAGATGCCGATGCTGCTGACGCGTGCCCTGACCGGGCATGACACGAATTCCGGAAAATGAATTTGACGGCCTGTCCTTCCCGAAGGCATTCGGGGGAACAGGCCGTTTTGCCGTTTCAGGGTTCGGATTGGCATGGAGGTTCAAGGATTCCTGTTATTGAGCTTCCGTAATGTTCTGCGACTGTTGCAAGTCGAGGAGCAGTTCTTTGATCTCCGCCAGTTTCATCCGGAATTCTTTCTGCCAGAGTTCGGTTTTCTTCTGGGTTCCGGTGGAATCGAGCATGACCAAAATGGTAAGCTTGGCGTTGAAACTGGTCAGACTCCTCCAGGTCTGGTTCAGATCTCCCGCATTGGTCGCGAAGATGCAATACGGTATGTTATATTTTCTATCAGGGTGTTGAATGTCTTCATTTGGGATGGTGTTTATGAATAAGTTGCGTGATGAAGACATTAGAAAATTACTTATTAGAGAATTGGTTAAAAAAAATGAGTTTATCTATGATCAATCAACTTTTGTGGTAAGTGAACTAGACATTGGAAACGCACGAATTGACCTTGCAGTTATTAATGGTCAGCTTCATGGATTTGAAATAAAAAGTGAGAGGGACAAACTTGATAGGTTGCCCTCTCAAATTGAGTATTATAGTAAAGTGTTTGATACTGTAACGCTTGTAGTTTCAGAAAATCATTTAGATAAAGCGAAGGCAATGGTGCCAAGCTGGTGGGGGATAGATTGCGTTGTTAAGAAAAAGTTGTCTTATTCTCTCAAGACAATACGGAAATCAAAATTCAACAACGGAGTTCAACCACTAGAACTTTCGTTGTTATTATGGAAAGATGAACTAATAGAGCTATTGGAACTCAACTCTATAACAAAAGGAATCAAGAGCAAGTCGCGCTATGACCTAGGACGAATTGCTTCTGAAAAAATTGATTTAAAGCAGCTATCACTCTTTGTAAAATCTAAACTTAAGCGTCGAGAAGATTGGAGAGCTCTTCCACTACAACAGCTATATGATGATTTGCAGCAATTGTCACCCAGTTAGTATGATTTCCAGGGCCTTTTCCATTGATACTGAAGGCCCTTTCTTTTATCTCTTGGTCACCAAATGAAAATGTTTCACCGTAATAATTTTCAGACTCAAATATTTCTCTAGCCATGGTTGAATAACTTCTAATTGATTGTTTTGTCACATTGTTTCTCTTCCCCTTTAAAATCCAGTACTTTTCGTGAATTGTATATCGAACTTTGGGCAGAGGAGCGTACTTTATTCGTGAAAAATCTAATTCGGTTTCAGTAAATCTAGTAACACCGTAATCTGAAAATATTAAACGCTCCTTAATAACATCGAATTGATCGTCATCGTAAATCTTTTTGAAAATTTTCATTTCGTATCTATTAATAAACAAATCTTCGCCTGCAGCCAGGTTTTCGAGCGTTTCAGGGAAACATGTAGATGCAACGATGATGTTGCCAAAATCGTTATTGCTTACAATATATTTACTAAGAACATTCCTGAGATCGGATAACATTAAATTAGCAGTATTCCTATCTTTGATATAGCAAAGGTCCAACATTACATCTACTAGAACGTTTTTGCCACTCATCCAATTAGAAATACTTTTGAAAATCGATTCATAACTTTCGCCATCAATATCCTCTGGTACAGTGACGCGAAAAAGTATTCGATCAGAAAATTGCAAAAGTACATCGGCGTCTTGGGGGAAATTATGAGGATATAATACAGGTGAAACCACGGTACCATTAGTACGAGACTCCCTGATAAGAGTTGCTAATAAACTAACATCATCTTCGACATAACTGGTATCCAGATAGCATGGAACTTCTTTCAATCTTGCTAAATCTCGGATAATTGTTGCTTCATCTTCTAGGTCATAAACTTCTATTAATGGGCAAATAAACGACTTTTGATCTACTGTAAGTCTCTCCAGCGCAGCTTTTTCTCCGGCCTTCCACTTTAGTACCGGTACATACTTTCGTTCATTCATTAGGCTATTCCTCCTATAATATTGAAATTATGCCCTTCTATGGGACTACTAATATTTTATACAAACATCCATATCTTGGCTATACCATAAGTCTTTAGACTCTGTACAGGTTAAGGTTGTGTTCATGAAGCTCAAAACTCCCGAGTTGACAATAGCGGCATTTTCTCGCCAAGGTGATACCCGTCACATCCGGATACAACCGCTTTCAACTAAAATGAACGTGTAGACCCATGCAAAGAGACGCAAGCAGTCATTCCACAAACATCGAAGGATGGATGCCGCATGAAACCGAAGAACAGATGGCTCATCGCGTTGTCTGCCGTTTCGATTCACTTGTCCATAAGGCTCGGTGTATGCGTACAGCGTTTTCAAGAATCCGCTCATGGAGCAGTTCGGCTGGGACAACAAACAGGTGACCGTGTCGTTTACGCTCGCGATTTTCTTCCTGGGGTTGTCGGCGGCCGCGTTCGGACGGTTCGTCGAGAAGTATGGTCCGAGGAAGTCCGCCATGGTGGCGGCGGTGCTGTTTTCGTGCGGAATGCTGGGGACCGGGCTCGCCGTGCAGCTCGGATCGCTGGCGGGCTATTATCTGTGCTACGGCGTGATCGGCGGCATCGGTCTGGGGATCGGATATATTTCGCCGGTGTCCACGCTGGTGAAATGGTTCCCGGACCGACGGGGGCTCGCGACCGGCATGGCGGTGATGGGGTTCGGCGCGGGTTCGCTCATCTGCAGTCCCGTCGCGGCGAGGCTGATTGACGGGGTCGGGGTCGCGAACACGTTCTATCTGCTCGGGGCGGTCTATTTCGTCCTCATGATGTCGGGGGCGCTGTACATCGCGCGGCCGCCGGAGGGCTGGATGCCGAAGGGCATGCGCGAGAAGCAGTCGGCGGACGGCGGAAAGAAGGTGCCGGAAGATCTGGCCCAACTGACAGCGGTCGAAGCGTTGCGCACGGGCCGGTTCTGGATGCTGTGGCTCATGATGTTCGTCAATATTTCGTCGGGCATCATGATCATCTCCGTCGCTTCCCCGATGGCGCAGGACAAGGTCGGCATGTCGGTGGCCGCGGCGGCGGCGATGGTCGGCATCATGGGGCTGTTCAACGGCGGCGGACGCATCGGCTGGGCGGCGCTGTCGGATTATTGGGGCAGAACGAACGTGTTCACGATCTTCTTCGCTTCGCAACTGGTCCTGTTCCTGATCCTGCCCGGTATCACGAACGCGATCGTCTTCGAGGCGTGCATTCTGTTCATCATGACCTGCTACGGCGGCGGGTTCGCGTCGCTTCCCGCCTATATCGGCGACCTGTTCGGCACGAAGCAGCTCGGCGCGATTCACGGCTTCCTGCTGAAGGCATGGTCGGCCGCGGGCGTTGTCGGCCCGATGCTGGTCGCCTCGCTGTACGACAGCAGCCAAAATTACGACACGACGTTCTACGTGTTCGCTGTGCTGCTCGCCGTTGCGCTCGCGACCACGGTGCTCATCCGGCTCAACATCCGGAAGATTCGCGCCGCGAAGGCGGCGGTGCAGTCGGCCGGCGCATAAAGGAAGCAGCGGAGCCATGCCAAATCGTCCCCGGTTCAGGGGACGATTTTTTTGGGGTTCGAGGCTTATGCGCTTCGTTACCGGTTTCCCGCATGCTGCCTGCGCCTGATGCTGTAATACCGCATCCCCGCGGGAATTCCCCGGATCTCCAGGACGCCCGCATAGACGAGTTCACGCAGCCGGAACTCGAAATATTCATCCCCGATATCCTGTTCGCAATGGCCGACGGCTTCGCCGATCAGGCGGGCGCTCCGGACGAAGCCGTCCGCGTCGGCGGAAAAGCTTATGCGGTCCAGCGACTCCAGCAGGTACCGGTCAAAATGATCGGCCGGAACCTCCCGCACCTCACCGTCCCGCCAGATGCGCAAAATGCCGCCTTGCCGCGAAATCGCCGTCCATTCGTCGGCCAGCCGCGCGATGTCGGCGGACGACAGCGCCGGGGCATGATCCGCGCGCATGAGCGCTTCCCGCAGCTTGTCCGCCGGGATCTCGCCGGAACGTCGGCAGATGTCTGTGCCGGGGCGTTCCGGCCGGCTGTCCAATTGCCCGATGATCGCGTAGGCGTCGCATACGCGAATGGTGTTCGGATTGCCGCGAAGCAGATGCAGCGCGTACCGCAACCCGGTCTGTTCCTGCACGCTGCTGCCGGTCCAGACGGTGATCTGCGCCTGCTCCGGAATTTGGTTCAGTTTCCGGAGCAATTCATGGTACTCGTCTTCGGAATCCCCGTCACCCTCCAGCGCGGCGGACACCATGTTGTGCCTGAACCAGTCGCTCCGCGCTCGCCGGCCTTCCGCCGTATCGAGGCGGCCGATCGGGCCGATGGCGTAATTGTCCTTCAGCGTGACGAGCCTGTGCGTGGTCAGGCCAAGTTCCCGAAGCGCCAGTTTCATGCTGCCTGCGAAAGATTCGCCCGTCACGATATGCACATGCGTGGAGCTTGCGTCCGGTTCCCATGATATGCGGGAATGGTCCTGCGCCGTCAATTGGTCGTACAGCTTGACGAGTCCGGCGGCCGCTCCTTCCGGTTGCGGGGTCTGCTCTTTCAGCAGCCGGATCTGGTTCAGAACCAGCCGCAGGCAGGATTTCAGCTCGCCGGGTTCCATCCGGTCGACGGCTTTCCGGATTTGCACGATGTCGTTCATTCGCTTCAGCCCCTTTCATAAGGGAACTTATGCGGTCGGCACGGCCTTGTCAAGCGGAAAGCCCCGCACGGACGTGCGGGGCGGTGATCGGGATGTGCGTTTTGGGCGTTTACTTTGCCCGCAGCGGTTTCAGCGCGCCGCTCCAGGCGATCAGTTGATCGAGCATTTCGTCCACGATGTTCCGGTGATGTTCAGCCGGCTTGAAGACGGTCATGTTCTCGAAGTCGGTGAAAAGGGACAGCGTCGGGTGCGTCCGGACGTCGGCCACCATCAGTTCCGCCAAAATGCCCCGGAGATGCTCCGCCGCGCGCGCACCGCCCGTGGAGCCGTAGCTGACGATTCCCGCCGCCTTGTTGTTCCACGCCTCGCGGGCCAGGTCGAGCGCGTTCTTCAGCGCCCCCGTGATGCTGTGGTTGTATTCCTGCACGATGAAGACGAACCCGTCGAGGCTGAACAGTTTCTCGTTCCATCTGGCCACGGCGGGGTCCGCGTCGCCGGTCGTGCCGAGGAACGGCAGATTGTAGTCGGCGATGTCCACGATTTCGTAATTCGCGTCGCCGCGCTTGTCGGCGATGCCTTTCACCCATTGGCCCACCTGCGGGCTCACCCGGCCCTGGCGCGTGCTGCCCAGGATGATGCCGATGTTCAGTCGGTCTGCCATGAAGTTGCGTGTCCTCCCGTGTGGATTGTCTGGCATGATTTAACATGCGGATTTTCGGGAGGGATTATGCAGATGGGTTGGGAAGGCGTGTCAGCGGTTCGCGATCCGGCTGGTTGGGGTCAACCGTCACCCATACCTCCCCAACACCTGGTTCAGCCACTGATTTCAAACGCGTAGACTTCCTGTTCGGTGATGCGCGGGGCGTCGTAACGGACGGCGAAGATGCTGACCCTGGCGACCGGTCCGTTCCAGCCCAGTGTAAGGTAATACAAGGCGTTCCCGGTAAAACCGATCGGGGTTTTGTGCACGGGATTCCGGAACTCGTAATCGTCATAACCGGAAGTGTGCTCATCGTATCGGAGCAAGCCGATGATATGACCGTCCTCTGAACGCCATTCCTCGTCCAGGTCCCGGGTGATCCAAAAGGCGATGTACCGACCGGAGCGGGAACACATGAGCTTGTGCCGGTTCTCAAATCCCCGGATGATGATCGTCGGGTTCATGCGTCATCTCACCACTCCGAACTTCATTCCGTGCTTCATTCAACCGCTCCGCCTCTCGCGCCAGCACCCGGATCGAGCGCTCGATGTAGTCGAGGATGATCCGGAGTTCGTCCGCGCCGTAGCGGGAGAACAGTGCGGACATCGCCTCGCCGAGAGGGCCGAAGATGTCTGCGAGCGGATGAAGGTTTTCCGGGATCGGTTCGACGTAGACGATGCGCAGGTCGTTCGGGTCCTTCGCCCGGCGGACGAAACCGGCTTTCTCGAGCCGGTTGATCACGCTGGTGATGGCGCCGGTCGTCAGTCCGGTGAGTCCGGCGAGCTGGCCGGCCGTCGCCCGGCCCATTCCCAGCACGATGTCCAGACATTTGTGGTCGGTGATGTTGAGGCCCAGGTATTTGGCGGCCGCCTGGTGGAAGAAGACGGTCTGGGTCGACAGCCGCCGGGAAGCCTCCAGCAGGGAATCGAGCAGTTCCGGCGGCACCGGTTCGCGGTGATTCATGGACAATGCCATCCTCCGATCATGGCAGGGCTGCCCGGACCAAAGTCCGGGATCAAAATCGGGCCCCGGCCGGTATTGACAATTCGCAGGTTGCGCGTAAGATGGTGTTGGATATCTTAATTATTAAGATATACGAAACCCGCATCGGAAGCAAATCCGGCGACCTGCGGCAAGATATCTTAATTTTTAAGATAAATACCAGTCTCACTACATGAACGGGAGGAGCATGACACGATGAAAAACAGGAAGGCGATCATCATCGGATGCGGCATCGCGGGTCCCGCGGCGGCGATCTTTCTGAAGCGGGCCGGATACGAGCCGTACATTTTCGAGGCGCAGCCGGATCATGACGACTACACCGGTCTGTTCCTGAACGTGGCGCGCAACGGCATGCGGGTCCTGCGCGAACTGGGCGTGGACGGGCAAATCCGCGCGGAAGGCATCGAACTGCGTACGATGAGCTTCCACAGCGGCCGGGGCAAATGGCTGGGCAAGATCGAAGATCCGTCCCCCGAGCCGCAGGGCTGGACGGTCAAGCGCGGCTTCCTGCACAAGGTGCTGCGCGAAGCGGCGGTCTGCGAGGGCATTCCGATCGCATTCGGCAAGCGGTTGGCCGATCTGTGCATCGCGGGCAGCCGTGTAACCGCCGTCTTCGAAGACGGTTCTTCAGTCGAAGGCGATCTGCTCGTCGGCTGCGACGGCATCCATTCGCGCACGCGCCGGCTGATCCTGCCGGAGGCCGCGGAACCGGACTATACCGGCCTGATCAGCTTCGGCGGCTTCTCGCGGGGCGTGAAGATTCCCCACGAGCCGACCCAGCACATGGTGTTCGGGAAGAAGGCGTTCTTCGGCTATCTGGTCAAACGGGACGGCGAGATCTATTGGTTCGGCAATCTCGACTATCCGGGCCGGCCGACGCGCAAAGAACTTCAGTCCATCCCGCAGGCGGAATGGCGCCGGGTGATCGACGGGCTGTACCGGGACGAGATCCATCCCGTCCCCGAGATCATCCGGGCGACGGAAAGCGAGATCGGTGTCTACCCGATCTACGACCTCGTCTCCGTGGCTCAATGGTACAAGGGGCCGGTGGTGCTCATCGGCGACGCGATCCACGCGACATCCCCCAATGCGGGACAGGGGGCCTCGCTGGCGCTGGAGGACGCCCTGGTGCTCGCGAAATGCATCCGCGACTGCGGCAGCCTGGAACAGGCGTTCCGGCAGTTCGAGCTGTTGCGCCGGGCACGGGTGGAGAAGGTCGTCCGGTATTCGCGCAGCATCGGTCAGCGCAAGCATGCGACGAATCCGGTGCAGGTTTTCTTCCGCGATCTGATGCTGCCTTTCTTCCTGAAGCAGGCCGGCCGCCAGTCCAACGCCTGGCTGTACGATTACCGCGTGGACTGGCGGGAAAGGCTGACGGTGTAACCAATTGCTGAAGGAGGCGATCGGGGAGGCTGTCCACGTTGCTTGAGACGTTTTATTCGCTGGAAATGTTGTTGCTGATCGCGCTGGTCGTCGTCTGGGCGGCTGTCGGAATCGCGGCGAACGGGCTGAAATACGCGGCGCACCGGCCGCCCATTCATCCCCTGTGGCGGCGCGCGGTGCAACTCGGCTCGCGGACGGGCCTCGCGCTGGCCATCCTGTGGGGCGCCAACACGGCGGGCGCGTATGCCGTGCTCGGATGGGCATTCGTCATGGACCGCGTCCTGGTTCTGCTGCCGCTTCTCGCGCTGCCGGCGATCTTCGTTGCGGCCAAAACGCTGCCCGGACCGGACGGGCACAAGAACGTGACGCCGGAGTCCGCGGCGTCCGCCGCCGCGTCCGTCCACACGATGGCCGCCGGCGCGCTGCTGGCGCTGTACCTGGTCTGGTTCGACATTCCTTCCGTCCCGGATGCGCGGGAAATGACCGTGTATCCGGCTGCACTTGCGGGTATCGCCGTGGCGCTCCATCTGTACCATCGGCGCCGGATCGGCACCATCCGGTCCCGCGGGCAAGGCTTTCCGACGATGGCGTTGCGGGGCGGCGTGCTCGCGCTGTCGGCGTTCGTGCTGCTTCTTGCGGGGTTCGTGTGGGCGATGGAGCGCAGCAAGTTTCCCGCGTCCATGTCGATGCTTCATCCCGCGACGTTCGAGTACGGGGGTGGCGCCGTGCCGGCGAACGCGGCAAGGCCGGGAAGCCATGATTCCCACGCGCATCACGCCCATCATGCCGTGGCGCAGCCGCCCGCCGGCGCCGCGATCAGCGTCGACGATCTGACCGGCCCCCGGACCGGCGAGCCCGACGTCCGGTTCAGGCTCGTCGCGCAGAAGAGCATGATCGATCTCCCGTCGGGGCACACGGTCGAGGCATGGACGTTCAACGGGCAGGTGCCGGGTCCGCAGCTTGTGGTCCGCGAAGGCGATCTGGTCGAGGTGGAGCTCGTCAACCGGGATATCGGGCCAGGCGTCACGGTGCACTGGCACGGCGTCGACGTGCCGAACGCGGAGGACGGGGTGGCGGGCCTGACCCAGAATGCCGTCATGCCCGGGGAGACCCACACGTACCGATTCGTCGTGAACGAGACGGGCAGCCACTGGTATCATTCCCATCAGTTATCCTCGGTGCAGGTCGCGAAAGGCCTGTTCGGCGCGTTCATCATTTTGCCGGAAGAGGCCGGGGAGACCTTCGGCCCGGCGGCGGACATCACGGTCTTCTCCCACGACTGGGAGACGGCGGACGGCATGCGGACGGTGCTGCATGGATCGGGGGACGGCCGGGACCGGATCATCCCGCCCGGTGCGGAAGTGCGGCTCCGGCTCGTCAACAGCGCCAGCCATACGAAAATCTTTTCCCTGCACGGGACGCCCTTCCGGGTATCCGCGATCGACGGATGGGACATCAACGAACCGGAGCCCGTGAGCGGCATGCGGCTGAAAATCGGAGGCGGCGGCCGGTACGATGTGACGTTCACGATGCCGGATCATCCGGTCGCTCTCGCGCTGGACGGCAGGAAACCCGGGACCGTTATCGTATTCGGTAAAGACGGCCGGGAGGCGGCGGACATCCGGCCGGGAGGCCCGATTCTGGATCCGCTGGAATACGGCGCGTACGCCCCGGCGCCGATCGGCCCCGACGCCGCGTTCGACCGGACGTTTCTGATGGTGCTCGACCAGATCTACCTCGGCCACTACAACGGCAAAACGAACACGCTCTGGGCGATCAACGGCGAAGTGTTCCCGCGTACGCCGACGTTCGTGGTGAGCGAAGGGGATGTGGTCAAAACGCGCATCGTGAACCGGACGTTCTCGGACCATCCCATGCATTTGCACGGCCACCATGTCGTCGTCCTGAGCCGGAACGGCAAGCCGTACCGGGGCAGCCCGCTCGTGCTCGACACGCTGCTCGTGGAGCCGGGCGAAACCTGGGAGGTGGCGCTGATTGCCGACAATCCGGGCATCTGGATGGACCACTGCCATATCCTGGACCATGCGGCCTGGGGCATGTCCATGCATCTTGCGTATGCGAATGTCACGACGCCCTACATGGCGGGCGATGTTACGGGAAATCATCCGGAATGAGGAGGGAGTCTGTTGGAAATCATCGAGCTGAAGATCCCGTTCGAATTTAACGGTCAGACCGATGTCATTTATCCCGGCCTGATTGCGGCGGATCACGCGCTGGCGCTGGTCGATGCCGGGTATCCGGGTTTTCTGCCGCGCATCGAGCAGGAGATCGCAAGGCATGGCTATGATGCGGGGGACCTGACCCACGTCATCGTCACGCATTACGATATCGACCATATCGGAGCGCTGCACGATCTGAAATACAAATACCCCGGCGTCCGGATCGTCGCCAGCGAGCGGGAAGCGGGGGCCATCAGCGGCGAACGGAGGTCGGAACGGCTCCTGCAGGCCGAGCGAATGCAGGCGCATCTGCCCGAGGAGCAGCAGGCGTTCGGCATCTGGTTCATCCGGCAACTGGAGAGTCTGAAGCACGTGCCCGTCGATCAGACGGTACGGGACGGCGACACGCTGTTTGACGGCCGGTGCCGCGTCATCGCGACGCCCGGCCATACGCCCGGGCACATCTCGCTGCACATTCCCGAGCTGGACAGCGTCATCTCCGGCGACGCCGCGGTGAACGAGAACGGAACGCTTGCCGTCGCCAACCCGCAGTTCTGTCTCGATCCGGAGAGCGCCGAACGGTCGCTCGGCATGCTGACGGAACTGCGCGCGGCCCGTTATTATTGCTACCATGGCGGGATGCTGGATAAGGGGTAACGGAAGTCGTCCCCCGGCCGAGAGGTTCAGCCGGGGGATGCGGGAATCATTTTTCTCTCGTCAGCAGTTCTTCGATCGAAACGGGGAACAGCGGCTTGATGAGCGCGTAAACGGCCCGGGCGTAATCGCGGATTTCCTTCTGCGCATCGTGCTCCAGCCGTTGCGCCAGAAAATGGGATAACGCGCCAAAAATTTGATAAGCTTGATGTCGCGCTCGTTCAACTCATGGGATTGCTTCGCATAAGAGACGCGCGCCGCGTTCACGACCGTAAGGTCCGATCCCATGTGATCGACCAGCCGGACGTAGCCCTTGTCCAGAACGTTGATCATGATTCCACCTCTGCGTCACATGCTGTCGCATGATCGTTCAACGCGATATTCGACATTCCGCCTTGGCGATCCTGCCCGCGCTTCCGGCCTTTCTGACGTCGTCTGTGCGTTGACGCGCATTCCACCGGCCGTTATGATGGGGGAAAATCTTCCGACCGAAATGGGGGGCGCGCATGCAATCCTGGGTGAAAATGGCGCTGTTCGTCCTGGTTACCGCGGTGCTGACCCGGCTGCTCCCGTTCTCGGAGTTCTTCCGCAACGTCTACACGCTGGTACACGAGATGGCCCACGCCGTCGCGACGCTGCTGCTCTCGGGCAGCGTCCTGTACATCCATCTGTACGCGGACCAGAGCGGCGTCACGCATTCGCTGATCCAGGCCGGCTGGCGATCGATCCTGATCTCCCTCGCGGGCTATACCGGCGCCGCGCTGTTCGCGTGGCTGCTGTTTCGGCTGCAGGCGGGCGGGCGCGAGAAGGCGGGACTGATGATCGTCGCCGCCATCGCGGTGCTGGGGCTGATCCTGTTCGTCCGCAACGGGTACGGCATGCTGTGGTGCGCGGGTTTCGCGGCCGTCACCCTGATGATCGGCCTGCTGGCTCCGGGCTGGCTGCGCGTTTTCTACGCCTCCCTCGTCGCGTTCATCTGCCTCGTGGAGTCGGTCATCAGCTCCGTTACGATCTTCGCGCTCTCGATCCTCGATCCGGCTTCGGCCGGAGACGCGACGAATCTGGGCGAGGCGACCCCCATTCCCGCGGCGGCGTGGGGCGGATTTTTCGCCCTGTTCACCCTCTGGTGCGCGAAGAGCGCCACCGCCATTCTGTTCCGTTCGATGCGGCGCAGGCGCACCGGAGAACGCCGCCGGCCGGAGAACTTCCCGCTGTAGAGCCGGTCGGGCGCGCACGGTCCGCCGGCTTCAATCCACCGCACAATCGCCTCCGCGTCCCGCCCGGCGCCGCCCGAAGAGAGCCGGAGCATCGGCTGAAAGCGGATGCGGCCGCCAACCCGGCGGCCGCCCGTACGTTCGGTGGTCACCCTTCGACCATCCTGATATAACGAATGTCCTTGCCATCGACGACGGCGATGAAGATGTCGGTATCGGTTCTGAAGACGGGTGTCCCGACGGGCAACCGGTTGGCCGCGCCATCCGCGAATTCATCGGGGTCGGATGTCTGTTTGGCGATCTTGCCCAAAAGTTCCGTCTTCGTGTACTCGCGTTGTTGCGCCCAATCCAGATTTTCCGCATTGGCGTAAACGACGCCCCCGAAATAGAAAATGTCGGCTTCCGGATTGTCCAGAAAGTCCGCGGGGGTCGGATTGCCGATGGTCTCTTGCCGGTGTTGTGCTGCGGTACGTGAAGCGTCCGGCGGAGATGGGGCCTTTTCCCCGCACCCGGCAAGGAACAACGCGAACGCGGCAAGGAAAAGCACATACTTGAAGCGGGTGCTGAACTCCTTCTTGTTCATATTTGAATCCCTCCGTGCCAATTTTTCTGCCTGCTTTGACGATCCATTCCCTGGGAATGTTTCAGGGAGGACCGGTTCGCGTTCATGCAGAGAACGAATTGTGGCGGAATGATCCAGGGTAAGGAGCTCAAGGATGAGATGCCGCACACCTTCATTTTTGCGGATCAAACCGGTGTATAATGTTGGCAGGGAAGTCCATGCACGAAGCTGATGCGGGGAGGGAGCGCATGAATTTCAAGCTGGAGGAAGCGTTGGAGCTGCTTGAGCGGACGCCGCGGACACTTGAAGCCATGCTGACGGGCTTGTCCGACGGATGGCTGTCGTGCCGCGAAGGCGAAGGGACGTGGAGCGCCTCCGAAGTGGTCGACCATCTGATCGAAGCGGAGCGAAGCAACTGGATCCCCCGGATGGAGTGGCTGCTCGCGCACGGCGAGGCGCAGCCGTTTCCGCCGTTCGACCGGTTCGCCCATCTGCGTACGCCCCCCGGCCGGCCGCTGGAGGAGAGAATTGCCGAGTTCCGGGAGCTCCGGGCCGGGAGCATCGCCCGATTGCGGGAACGCATCGACCCGGAGCGGGATCTCGGGCTCAAGGGCCGGCACCCGGAGTTCGGCGTCGTGGCCCTGCACCAGCTGTTCTCGACCTGGGTGGTGCACGACCTGACGCATCTGTCCCAGATCGTCCGGGTGATGGCGAAGCGATATCGCGGAGACGTCGGCCCGTGGGAGGCGTATCTCGGGATTTTGAGGTCGTGACGCATTCCGATCACGCCGCATCGAGCGGCGTTGTTTTTTTTGCCGGAACAACCGCATACAACACGGGTTTCCGCCCTCCACCCGCCCGTTGGCAGGTATTGCATCGCTTATCCCGGACCACACTGACGGATATTCAACAAAATTGTCGGATCACATCGTTGTGGTCGCCTTGAAAGCGCTTTACCATTAAACATGCAACGACACCAACCAGAACGAAGAGGGGATTGTGAACATGAAGACAGCAGGGAAAAGGCATCTCATCATGCTGATTGCGCTGGTTCTGATGTTCGGCAGCCTGATCGCCGCGTGCGGCAAGTCGAGCGGCGGCAAGGAATCGAAGGAGCTCACGCTCTACTACTCCCACGCGGCCGACTGGTCCGACCCGATCATCAAGGAATTCCAGGAGAAGACGGGCATCACCGTCAATCTGGTCGGCGGCGGCACCGGCGAGCTGATCGCCCGGGTCAAGGCGGAGAGCGCCAATCCGCTCGGCGACGTGCTGTGGGGCGGTTTCGTCGACGGCTACGCGGTGGTGGACGAATATTTCGAATCGTACAAGACCACGGAATACGACTACCTGATCGACGAGGCGAAGAGCCCGAACAACACGTGGTACGGCTTCAACATCGAGCCGATGGTCATCATCTACAACCCGAAGCTGGTCAAGCCGGAAGAGGCGCCGAAGAGCTGGGAAGACCTGACCGATCCGAAGTGGAAGGGCAAAATCGCCCACGCCGACCCGGTCAAATCCGGTTCCTCCTTCACGGCGGTCGTCAACATGATTCTGGCGAAGGGCAAGGGCGAAGAAGGCTTCGAGTTCCTGAAGCGGTTCGTGGACAACCTCGACGGCAAGCTGATCGGCAGCTCCTCCGGCACGTTCAAGGGCGTGGCGGACGGCGAATACAGCGTCGGCATCACGTATGAGCAAGGCGCGCTGAAGTACATCGAATCCGGCGCCGATCTGGAAGTCGTCTATCCGTCCGACGGCAACACGCTCCTCACGACGGGGCTGGCGATCATCAAGGGCGCGAAGAACAAGGAGAACGCGCAGAAGTTCGTCGACTTCGTGCTCGGCAAGGAAGTGCAGTCGCAGATCGGCAGCATCTACCGCCGCCCGGTGCGCACGGACCTGCCCGAAGTCGCGGGCATGAAGCCGCTGAGCGAGCTGGTCAAGATCGAATACGACATGGACTGGGCGATCGAGAACAAAGACCTGATCATGGAGAAATGGAAAGAGTTCGTCGTAGCCGGCGAATAATACACGGGGTGTGAGACTGTGAGCCATCATGTGGTGATCAACAACGTCGTCAAAAAATACGGGGACACGACTGCGGTGAAGGGCATCCAGCTGTCGATCGGAAAGGGGGAGTTCTTCACCATCCTCGGTCCGTCCGGCTGCGGCAAGACGACTTTGCTCCGCATGATCGCCGGTTTCAACACGATCGATGAAGGCGAAATCCTGTTCGACGGCAAACGGATCAACGAAGTGCCCGCCCACCTGCGGAATATCGGCATGGTGTTCCAGAACTACGCGATCTTCCCGCACATGTCGATTTTCAAGAACGTGGCGTACGGCCTGAAGGCGCGCAAAGTGCCGAAGCAGGAGACGGAGGCCCGGGTGAACGAAGCGCTGGAACTGATGCGCATCAGCCAGTACCGGGACCGCGATCCTTCCCAGCTCTCCGGCGGCCAGCAGCAGCGGGTCGCCCTCGCCCGGGCGCTCGTCATCCGGCCCGTCATCCTGCTCATGGACGAGCCGCTCTCGAACCTGGACGCCAAGCTTCGGGTCGAAATGCGCAACGCGATCAAGAAAATCCAGCGCGAGCTCGGGATCACGACGATCTACGTCACGCACGACCAGGAGGAGGCGCTCGCCGTCTCCGACCGGATCGCGGTCATGAACCACGGCCGGGTGGAGCAGATCGGCACGCCGCAGGAAATCTACATGAAGCCGGCGACCCCGTTCGTCGCCGGGTTCATCGGCACGACGAACTTCCTGTCCGGCGTCGCGGAGCCGCAGCCCGGCGGCGGTTCCATCCTCCGCATCGAGAACGCGAAGACGGTGGCGGCGCCCGGCAAGTGGCGCGGCAAGACGATCGTCGGCCTCCGTCCGGAACATCTGCATCTCGAGGATGTCCGGGACGGGGAGCTCGTCGGCACGATCACGCTCGCGACGTTCCTCGGCGACTTCATCAACTACGAGATCGAGCTCGCAGGCGGCAAGACGATCGAGGTCAACGAATACACGAAGGATACGCAGCGCATTCGCGAAATCGGCGACCGCGTCAGCGTCGTGCCGGACATCGACCGGATGAACCTGTATCCCGATGAAGGCGAAGGTGTGCCGGCATGAGCAGGGCGAAGCTGAGGATGCCGTCCTTCTGGACGGTGACGGTCATCGTGCTGACCGCTCTGGTCATCATTTTCCTGGTCTATCCGTTCGCTTCCCTGTTCCTGAAGAGCTTCTTCCATCCGAAGACGGGCGACGTGTCGCTGGTCAACTATCAGAAGTTCTTCAACACGCCCTACTACTTCAACACCCTGAAGCGGAGCCTGCTCGTCTCGTCGGTGACGACGGTGCTGGCGGTGCTGCTCGGCGTCCCGATCGCCTACATCACGAGCCGGTTCAACGTGTGGGGCAAATCGGTCATCAACGTCATGATCATCCTGTCGATGCTGTCGCCGCCGTTCATCGGCGCGTATTCGTGGATCCTGCTGCTCGGGCGGAACGGCTTCATCACGAATCTGGTCGAGAAAATCGGCATCACGATGCCCACGATCTACGGGTTCTACGGCATGGTGCTCGTGTTCACGCTGAAGCTGTTCCCCTATGTCTACCTGTACGTCGCGGGGGCGCTCGGGAACATCGACAGCTCGCTCGAGGAAGCGGCCGAGAGCCTCGGCATGAACAAGCTCCGGCGGATGTTCACGGTGACGTTCCCGGTCATCATGCCGACGATCTCGGCGGCCGCGCTCGTCGTGTTCATGACCTCGATGGCGGACTTCGGGACGCCGCTCCTGATCGGGGAAGGCTACAAGGTGCTGCCGGTCGTCGTCTACGAGGAGTACATGAGCGACATCGGCGGCGACACGATCATCGCAAGCACGCTCAGCACGATCATCGTGCTCTGCGCGGTCGTCGTCCTCTTCCTGCAGAAAGCGTACGTGTCCCGGCGGAATTACCGGATGAGCTTCATGCGGCCGCCGCAGGTGCAGAAGGTGGGCACGGGCAAGCGGCTGCTCCTGACCGCGATCGCCTTCATCGTCGCGTTTGCCGCGATGCTGCCGCAGTTCACGGTCATCGTCACGTCGTTCCTGAAGACGCGGGGACCGCTGTTCGTGGCCGGCTTCAGCCTGGACAGCTACAAGCAGATCGGGTTCAAGCTGTCGAAGAACATCATGAACACGTTCCTGTTCTCGAGCATCGCGATCGCGCTCATGATCCTGCTCGGCCTGCTGCTCTCGTACATCGTCGTGCGCAGGACGTCGAAGATGGCGTCGTTCCTCGACGCGGCCGCGATGTTCCCGTACGTCATCCCGGGCGCGGTCATCGGGATCGGGCTCGTCACGGCGTTCAACAAGCCGCCGCTTCTCCTGACCGGCACGATGGCGATCATGATCGTCTCCTACATCATCCGCAAGCTGCCGTTCGTGCTCCGGTCCAGCACGGCGATCCTGCAGCAGATCGATCCGAGCATCGAGGAGGCGTCGATCAGTCTCGGCGTGCCGCCGATGAAGACGTTCTTCAAGACGACGGCGATCCTGATGATTCCGGGGCTCATCTCCGGCGGCATCCTGAGCTGGGTGTCGACGATCAACGAGCTCAGCTCCACCCTGATCCTGTACGCCGGCAACACGGGCACGATTTCGGTGGCCATCTTCAACGAAATTTTCAAGGACAGTTTCGGAACGGCGGCGGCGCTCGCTTCGATCCTGTCGATCGCCACGGTCGTCTCGCTCGCCATTTTCAACAAGGTGTCCGGCGGACGCAGCGTGCTGATGTAATGCGGAAGGGAGCTTAGTGTCGGATGGAACATTTGATGGACAAGGCCGCCGAGGCCGTCGTCAGCCTCGGGGCGTTCGTCCGGGAAGAGCGGCGAAAATTGGAGATTGACGAGAAAGGGTTTGCGAACTACGTCACGAACATTGATATAGGGGTGCAGAACCGTCTGCTGGAGCGGCTCGGCGCGTTGGCGCCGGACGCCGTCTTCCTGTCGGAGGAGAGCCCGGACGTGGATTGGGAGGCCGGCCGGCCGTGCTGGATCGTCGATCCGATCGACGGCACGACGAACCTGATCCACGGCTATCCGCATGTGGCGATCGCCGTGGCCTACTGCGACGGAGAGGACCGGTTCGGAATCGTCTACAATCCGTTCGACGGCGAACTGTACACGGCGGCGCGGGGCAAGGGCGCTTTCCTGAACGGCGAGCCGATCCGCGTGTCCGAGGCCCGCAGGATGGAGCAGACGATCATCGGCTTCGGCCTGCCGTACAACCGCGCCCGGGCGCGCACGATGTTCCGGGCGGCGGAGAAGGTGTTCGCCACCTGCCAGGACATGAAGCGCAAGGGGTCGGCGGCCCTCGACCTGTGCTACGTGGCCGCCGGGCGCCTCGACGGCTACTTCGAGGTCGATCTGAATGTGTGGGATTTCGCCGCCGGCAGCATCATCCTGGAGGAAGCGGGCGGCGAAGTGACCGACTGGCTCGGACGGCGGATCGGGCCGCAGACGCGGAAGGCGGACGTGCTGAGCAGCAATGGCAAAATCCACTGCTTGCTCGCGTCGCTCATCCAGTCGACAATAGAATAGACGGACGCGGAAGAACGCCGGCCGCATACGAACGCAGGATGGACGGGGAGAGAACGTCATGGCGAAGTCGAACAGTTTTTTTCACAGACTCTTGCGCCTGCTTGTCGTGGTCGGGGTTCTTCCGCTTTTCATTATCGGCGTTCTCATGTACGGGTTCTCGCGGGAGCTGTTCCTCGAGCAGTACAGCCGGCAGGCGCAGGCCCGTGTGGGCGGCATCGCGGAAAACCTCGACCGGCTCGCGGAGGAGTACGGCAACATCATCGGCACGCTCGCCGACGACCCGGGCATCCGGGAGGCGATCGCCGGCGGGTTCGAGGAGCGGCGCGCGGACATCGAGCAGCGGATCCATCTGCTGCTGGCCGGACGCACGATCAAGCCGTCCGTATACGTGCTGGATCGGCGGGGGAGACTGTCCTTCGGCACCGATGCGCTGCCCGCGGTGTACAATCCCGTCCGGCAGGCGGGCTGGGGCATCTTCCGCGCCGCGCACGAGGACGGTCCGCAGCCGAAGGTGTACGCGCATCGCCACGAGTCGGCCGGCGGAAGGGACGCGACGCTCAGCCTGATCCGGACGATCGAAGACGAGCAGAGCGACATCATCGGCTATGTGATCGCCGACCTGTACCGGGACGATCTCGAGCGGCTGCTCCTGCAGGAGGACATGCCGTTCCAGACGAGCTACCTGGTGCTCGACCGGTACGGGTTCACCGTGCTGAACACGGCGCATCCGGATCTCGAGGGAACGCTCGATCGGGCCGGCTATCTGAGGAAAATGGCCGCGAACGAGGAGCAGGTGCTGACCGATCGGGACGCCGGCGGGGAGCATGTGCTCTTTTTCGCCGAATCGGCCGGGACCGGGCTCTCGGTGATCGGGCGCACGCCGTACGAGGTGGTGCACCAGAGCACGAAACATATCCAGGTGCTGTTCGCCAGCGCCGCGGTCATCAGCCTGCTGGCGAGCCTGGTCCTCGCCTACAGCATGGCGAAGCGGATGTCGACGCCGATCATCGAGCTGGTCAAGGGGATGAAGCGGGTCTCGCGCGGCGACTTCTCCGCGCGCGTCACCCCCGGCGGCACCGACGAGATCGGCCTGCTGGCGAATGGCTTCAACCAGATGACCGAGCGCATCGAGAAGCTGCTGATCAGCGTGGGCGAGGAGCACCGGCGGTTCCGGATCGCGGAATCGAAAGCGCTTCAGGCCCAGATCAACCCGCATTTCATCTACAACACGCTGGACCTGATCAAGTGGAGCGCGAAGATGAACGAGACCGCGCAGGTGAACACGATCGTCACGCAGCTCGGCCGGCTGCTCCGCGGCGTCATCCACGTGGGGCGCGAGAAGGTGCCCGTGCGGGAAGAGATGGAACTGGTGGACAGCTACATGAACATCCAGAAGATCCGCTTCTCGGACCGGCTGTTCTTCCACTTCCGCGTCGATCCGGAGATCATGGAGGCGACGATCCCCCGGTTCACGATCCATCCGCTCGTCGAGAACGCGATCGTGCACGGGTTCGAGAACAAGAACGGCAAGATGTTCCTCGTGGTAAGCGGTTACCGGCAGGACGGGAACCTGGTGTTCGAAATCATCGACAACGGCATCGGCATGACGCGGGAGACGATCGAGCGCGTCTTCACCGAACAGAACGGCGAGAGCACCGGCATCCTGAACGTGCACAAGCGGATTCAGCTGTATTACGGAGAGTCATACGGCATCCGGATCTCGAGCGAGCCGGGCAAGGGGTCGGTCGTCACGGTCGTCATGCCCTGGCAGGGAGCCGTGCCTCAGCAGGGTGCCATGCCTCAGCAGGGTGCCATGCCTCAGCAGGGAGGAGAACCGCATGCTGAAAGTCGTGGTCATTGAAGACGAGATCATGCTGCGCAACGGCCTGCTCTACACGATGCCGTGGGAAGAGTGGGGATGCGAGGTCATCGGCCACGCCGACAACGGGCTGTCCGGGCTGGAGCTGATCCGGCGCGTCCGCCCGGACATCGTCGTCACCGACATCAAGATGCCCGGACTCGACGGGATCGAGATGATCCGGCAGGCGATCGGCGAGACGGACTGCGAGTTCATCCTGATCACCGGCCACAGCGAGTTCGAGTACGCGAAGAGCGCGGTCGACCTCGGGGTGCAGGGGTACATCCTGAAGCCGATCGACGACGAGGAGTTCCAGCGGATCGTGCGGAAGACCGCGGCCAAGATCATGGAGAAGCGGCGGATCGGCCTCGTCCTGACGGAGCGGCCGGAGGCGATCGTCGGGCAGGTGGAGAGTCGCGCCCAGCCGGACGCCGCCTCGCACAACCGCTACCTCGACCTCGCCATCCGGTTCATCCACGAGCATTACCGGGAGAACATCACGCTGAAGGACATCGCCGACCATCTGCAGATCAGCGAGAGCTACCTGACGAAAATCTTCCGCGGCAAAACGTCCTACAGCGTCGTCGAGTACATCACCCAGTACCGGCTGAAGCAGGCGATCGATCTGCTGATGGATCCGAACGTGAAGATCTACGAGATCGCCGAGAAGGTCGGCTACCAGGACTCCCGCTACTTCAGCACGCTGTTCAAGAAGGAGATGGGGCTGACGCCGTCGGAGTTCCGCAACTACTATCTGCCTCAGGGCATGCGCGCGCCGGAATGAAGAAGCGGGGACGAAAGTCCCCGCTTTTTTTTATGCCTTGATTGTGAATTGCGCCCGCTCGCCGTAATGGATGACGGTATAGTAATGGCCTTCGCGCGCGACGCGCAGTCCCTTGCCGGACACCTTCAGCGGCACGGGGGAGTAAAGCTCGATCTCCTGCATCCCCCGCGCGTCCAGCCGCAGCTCGAGCGCGCCGTCCCGGACCTCGAACGCGACCGGGCCGTTGCTGCGGACGACGCGGATGCGCTCCGCGATGCGCGTGGCGTCGGCGAGTTCGACCGCCGTCGGTCCGGGCAATCCGATGTAGTGCCCGCCGTTCGCCTCATGATAGAACATGCCGGACGTGTCGACGGCGCGGTCCGCGTACGCCTCGCCGAGCTCCAGCTTCACGCCGAGCGTGCCGGCGTATTCCTTCACATTCGCCGGCACCCTGGTGTAATCGGGCGTCAGCAGCAACCGCCCGCCGCTCATCCGCACCTCCACGTCGGCATAGAACGTGTTCAGCAGCGACCGGGCGATCTGCTGCTCGGTCATGAAGGTGTACCGGTGCGTCTCCCGGACCCGGTTCATCGCGTCGATCGTCTTGAGCACCTTGCCGTACAGGTCCGTGCCCGGCTTCATGCTGTGCTCGATATGTTCGAAATGGATCAGCGGAATGTCGAACTTCACGAGGCTCTCCCACGCCTTGCCGTAATTGAGCGGGTGGGGAGACGGCGCGAACAGCAGGAACGGTTCGGACGGCGGATTGCCGTCTCCGTCGGGAAGCAGGAACGGGATGACGAACAGGAATTCGACCCCGTCCCGCGGCGCCGTGCTCACGTTCGGCGGATTGAAGCCGAAGTTCCACCAGATCCCCGCCATCTGCTGGTTCCGGAACGTCTGCAGCGCGTTCTTGTTGATCCGCCAGGTGTGATGGTTGACGCCCATGTCGTCTTCCCATTCCAGCCCGAGGGCGTGGAACGCCGACTTGTGCAGGATCATCTCCCGCAACTCCCGCTCGTCCGACATGTACTCGTGCAGATACATGTGCGGAATGATCGGGAGATGCTTCTTCTGCACGTACCGGACGCTCTCCAGCAGATCCTTCCGGTGGGGGAAAAGCGGGTTGTCGATCGCGTACGGATTGCCGTACTCCAGATGCCCCGTGACGAGATCCTTCTTCCCGTCCCCGTTCCAGTCGAGGACGACGGGCACGGAATTGCGCCCGGGCCTGACCGTGTCGGTACCGAAGAAATTGAATTCCTCCCCCGTCAGCGGTCCCCGGTTCGCCAGCGTGCCGTCCGCCAGCCGCTCCAGCAGCACGATCTCGCCGTTGCCGCTTCCCGCCAGCAGATCGAGTCGGCCGTCGCCGTTCCAGTCGACCGGGAACGGCGCGGCGTACGCGCCCAGAACGACCGGCTCGCCGTCCGCGCGGATCGGTTCGGCCGGACCGAGCTCGAGCGAGCCGGGCTCTGTGCCGCGGAACAGCCACAGGCGGCCTTCGGCGTTGCCGACGATGAGGTCAAGCGTGCCGTCGCCGTCCCAGTCTGCGGCGGCCGGCGCGCTCGCGCCCCCGACGGACAGCGGCGCGCCGCCAGCGGCGAAGGTTCCGGCGAGCTTCAGCTTCCGCTTCGCGTTCCCCAGATACAGCGCGACCTCGCCGTTGCCGCCGCCGAGAACCAGATCGGTATGCCCGTCGCCGTTCCAGTCGACCGCGAACGGCGCGGCGTCGACGTCCGTCCGCACGCCCTTCAGCTCCACGGGCTTCCGGAACGTCAGATCCGTCGCATCGCCTTCGTTCTCCACGAGATAGACGCGCCCGTCGTGCGCGCCGACGAGGAAGTCGGTCATGCCGTCGCCGTTCCAGTCGACGGCCGTCGGGTAGGCCCGGCGGCTCGTGTCGAGCTCCGACAGGAACGTGTTGTAGCCCGGCACCCGGCCGAACTGGATGTTCGCCTTGTCCGTCGTCAGCGCCCGGCCGGCGGAGAAGAACGAATCTTCCTCCATGTTGAAGAACCGCGGCTCGCGGTCGGAGCCGATGTTCTCCAGATAGCGGAGCGCTTCCATCCAGACGCCGCCGTTGTAGCTGCCGCGCACGAGCGAGAACGTCGGCACCTGGCCGTATCGCTCCAGCAGTTCCGTGAACTTGATCATGTCCCGCAGCACGAACGAATAGAGCGACTCGTAGTGCGCCTGCCACGCGATCCCGGGCCTGCCGTACGGGCCGTAGGCCTTCTGCACGGAGAAGCCGTGCCGCTCTTTCGCGGCGAACTTGACCAGTTCCGTCCGGAACAGGTAGTTCGCGCTCGCGTAGCCGAAGTGGAAATATTTCTGCCCGTCCTCGGCCTGAAGGTCGAAGCGGGTGATGAACTGCTCGTTCGGCAGGAAGTTGTTCGCCCAGATGACGGTGCCCTCGCCCGCCCGGTTCGCCGTCAGCAGCGCGAGATCGCCCTTCTTGACCAGCGGCGCGGCCCCGTCCGTCACGGCGCCTTCCATGAAGTTGATGTGGAACTTCGGATTCAGACCCTTGTAGCGGCCGTAGATGTCGCCGAACTCCCGCCACACCTGCTGGATGCCCCGCAGGTTGAGGCGAACGTCCGGATAGGCGAAGTCCAGCCCGGCGTCCTCGATGGGCGCCATCGAGGCGATGCCGGTGAACGCCGCCGGAAAGGCGGACGCGTATTCGTGCGACAGGAACAGGATGCCGCCCCGCTCGACCCAGGCGATGAGCCGGTCGCGGACATCCGGCCAGGCGGGCTCGGCGGTCAGGCCCCGGTCCAGGTACACGAGATCGAAGCCGTCGTCGATCGCCGCCTCGTCGAGCGGCTGAACCGTCAGCCGCGCGCCCGCGACGAGCGTCTGCCGCAGATGCTGGAGAATGCTGCCGGTCCGGACGCCGCCCGAACCGTGGAGGAGCAGCACGTCGACATGAAGCGCCGGTTCGTCGGCCGCGACGGCGCCGGAATCTCCCGTCAGCGCGGCGGGCAGATACGGCGTGATGTCCCCCGTTCCGCCTGCGCATTGGGTGAGCAGGCAGAGGAGCAGGACGGCGGGGATCATTTTTCTCAGAAGCATGGATCTCATCGGACAAGCCTCCGCTTGATGAAGATGCCCAGGGTGGCGGCCAGGAACGGCGGCAGGGTGACGACCAGCACGTTGGCCGCTTGGAACGAATCGACCAGCGGAAGCAGGCCGTAAGGCAGATGGAACAGTCCGTACATATAGACTGCGTCCAGCGCCAGATCGCTGACGGCGCAGACCGCCCAGATCAGCAGGCTGACGGCGAGCAGGGACAGCGTGGACAGCGGGCTGCCCGCCGCCTTCGGGGGCGGGTCGAGCATGAGGCCGATGACGAACGATCCCGGCACGAGGACGACGGGGAACCAGCCGATCATGTGGAAAAGCTCCACGCCCGTCCGCCACAGGACGAAGCCCGCGGCCGCGATGAGCGCCAGCAGGATCAGATGGTACGCGATGAGCCGCAGATTGTTCCGCAGATGGATCATAAGGCCGATCACCCGTTTGGGAATTTTTCATTAATGATGTATTATACCGCAGCCGTGCGCATTGACGCCATCCCGGGGATCTCCTATAATCGAGGTGGATGTGACCAAAAGTTAATCAAAACATAACCAAAACTTATTCAACGCTTAGGACGGAGGGACCGGACATGGCAGGGAGGGTGTTCACGCCATGAAATTCGCATTCGCGGCGGATCGGCCATTCGATCTTATCGCCATCGGGCGCGCCTGCGTCGACCTGAACGCGAACGAGTACAACCGGCCGATGGAGGACACGGTGACGTTCACGAAATACGTCGGCGGCTCGCCGGCCAACATCGCGATCGGCTGCGCCCGGCTCGGGCTGAAGGTCGGCTTCATCGGCAAGCTCGCGGACGACCAGCACGGCCGGTTCATCGAGCGGTTCATGCGCGGCGTCGGGGTCGACACGTCCCGCATGGTGTACGATCGGGAGGGGCGCAAAACGGGGCTCGCGTTCACCGAGATCAAGAGCCCGGAAGAATGCAGCATCATGATGTACCGCGACAATGTCGCCGACCTGTTCCTGTCCCCGTCCGAGGTGAGCGAGGACTATATCCGGCAGGCCCGGATTCTGCTCGTGTCCGGCACGGCGCTCTCGATGAGCCCGTCCCGCGAAGCGGTGCTGAAGGCGGTCAGCCTCGCGCGGCGGAACGACGTGAAGGTCGTGTTCGAGCTGGACTACCGCCCCTACACGTGGAAGTCGGAAGAGGAGACGTCCGTGTACTGCCAGCTGGTCGCCGAGCGGTCCCACGTGGTCATCGGCACCCGCGACGAGTACGATCGGCTCGAGAACCGGAAGGGCGGGCGGAACGAAGACACGTGCGCGCTCCTGTTCCGGCACGATCCGGAGCTGATCGTGATCAAGCACGGCGTCGAAGGCTCCTACGCCTACGCGCGGTCCGGCGAGGTGTTCCGGGGCAAGGCGTACCGGACGAAGGTGCTCAAGACATTCGGCGCGGGCGATTCCTATGCTTCCGCGTTCCTCTACGCGCTCCTGACCGGCAAGGACATCGGGACGGCGCTGCAATACGCGAGCGCGTCGGCCGCGATCGTGGTCAGCCGCCACAGCTCGTCGGAGGCGATGCCGACCGTCTCCGAGATCGAGCGGCTCATCGCGGAGCAATCGTGACGCGAACGGCCGCGGACCCACGATCGGATCGGGAGGCGACGACATGGTTCTCGTATCGATGAGCGACATGCTGCGCGCGGCGCGGGCCGGCGGCTACGCGGTCGGCCAGTTCAACCTCTACGGCCTGCACTGGATCCGGGCGGCGCTCCGGGCGGCGGAGGAGCTGCGGTCGCCGCTCATCCTGGCGGCTTCCGAGCGGATCGTCGACGATCTGGGCGGCTATCGCACGATTGCGGTCATGGCGGAGGAGCAGGTGAGGGCGATGAAGATCACCGTCCCCGTGTCGCTCCACCTCGACCACGGCACGAGCGTGGAGAGCTGCATCCGCGCGATCGACGCCGGCTTCACGTCCGTCATGATCGACGGCTCCCGCCACCCGATCGGGCAAAATATCGCGATGACCCGGGACGTCGTCGCCTATGCCCGCCCGCGCGGCGTATCGGTGGAGGCGGAGGTGGGCACCGTCGGCGGCACGGAGGACGGGATGGTCGGCGGCATCCGCTACGCCGATCCGGAGGAGTGCCGCCGGCTGGTGGAAGAGACGGGCGTGGACGCGCTGGCCGCCGCGCTCGGTTCCGTGCACGGCCCCTATCAAGGGGAGCCGAAGCTCGGATTCGCGGAGATGAAGGTCATCTCGGAGCTGACCCGCGTGCCCCTCGTGCTGCACGGCGGATCGGGCATCCCGGACGGACAGATCCGGAAGTGCATCGAACTCGGGCACGCGAAGATCAACGTCAACACAGATTGCCTGCAGGCCTGGGCCGGGGCGCTGCGCGAAACGCTCGCGGCGAAGCCCGGGATCTACGATCCGCGGGCGATCCTCGCGCCTCCGGAGCAGGCGATCGCGGATACGATCAAGGCCAAGATTGCGCTGTTCGGCTCGGCCGGACGGGCCTGAGAGGGTGGACTCCATCAAGACGAAACGGATCATACAGATTCAGGAATATGTCCGCGAGCACCAGACCGTATCCCTGGACGAGCTGTGCCGCGTGTTCAACGTCTCGAAGAACACGATCCGGCGCGACGTCCAGCAGCTGATCGAGCGGGGCGAGGTCGTGAAGGTGTACGGCGGGGTCGCGGCGAAGGGTTCGGCGCTCGTGTCGTTCAGCGACCGCCAGTCGCGGAACATGGCGCAGAAGCAGCGGATCGGCCGGAAGGCGGCGGAGTTCGTGAGCGACGGGGATGTCATCTTCGTCGACAGCGGCACGACGACCCTGCACATGGCCGAACACCTCAAGCACAAGAACGTCACCGTGATCACGAACAACATCGACTTCATCGTCCGGGCGCTGCCGCACCGGAATCTGAACGTCATCGCGATCGGCGGCATGCTGGAGCGGGAGACGAATTCGTTCATCACGTTCAATGTCAACCTGCTTAATCATTACAACATCAACAAGGCGTTCATGGCGTCCACGGGCATCTCCGTGACCAATGGCGTCACGAACGCCTCGCCGCTCGAGAGCGAGATCAAGTCCGCCGCGGTGAACAGGAGCGACCGGGTCTACCTGCTGGTGGACGGCGACAAGTTCGGGAAGTACGGGCTCATGACCTACTGCGGCCTGGACGAGATCGACTGCGTGATCACGGACCGGGAGCCGGAAGAGCGCTATCTGGACTGGTTCCGGGAGAACGGCGTCCGGCTCGTCGTGGCGGCAGAGGAAGAGGCGTGAACATCCGGCGCGTCGGATGCGCCAACGGTCCGGCGCATCATCGGATAGCCGGGCCGGTTGCGGCGGCCGTCGGCCGGGGGTTGCGGCGGGGCTATGCGCGATCTTGCGCCCCGCCGTTGTTCATGGCGCGGTCATAATTGAACCGCAGCAGGTCGACCGCGTTCTTCGCCGAGGCGTCGTCGACGATTCGCACCGACACCCAGTTCGAATCCGGATGGATATGGTGCGGCGACGCCTTGCCCCGAGCGATCGCCGCGTCGCGCTCATTCCCGGGCAGCGGAATGTCGACGAGCGCATACCCGTGGGTGTGCCCGATCTCCCGCCCGTTCACGCGAAATTCCGTCCCGCCGAACCGGTGCGGCCCGGCCGTCACGCCGGGCCAGCCGCACACTTCCTCGAACCATGCCGGCGGCCTTCCGCGAACCGTCATCCTTCCTTCACGCTCCTCCCAGGGGCGGTCACGGCCCCGAACCGCATCCGATAGACCATGAGCAAGACGAGGTGCAAAGCGGCCAGCGCCGCGTAGATCAGGCCGAACGCGCCGGCTTCGGGGGACGGTCCGGGCCATCCGGACAGGACGCCGTTCCGGCCCGCCTCGACGGCGGCGCCGTACAGGCCGGCCGCCGCGGCCGTGGAGAGGAAGTTCGTCATCGAGAACAACCCCATGCCGACGCCGGCCTCCGCCTTCGGCAGCGTGCCCGAGACGGAATTGGTGATCGCGACCTGCATGAACGTCTGGCCGACGTTGCCGAGTACGAGGACGAGCGGAATCGCCCATACGGGCAGCGTTCCTGTCAGTGTCGCCAGCAGTGCGAAGCAGGCGATCAGCAGCCCGGCGGCGGCCGCGTAAAGAACCGGGGTGCCCTTCCGGTCCGCCAGCCGGCCGCCGCGCCGGCCGAGGACGGCCGCCGCGAACGCGGCGGGCACGAGCGCGAAGCCGATCCATCGCGATTCGAGGCCGTACACGTCCGCCAGCAGCATCGGCGAGAGCAGGAACACGCCGTTCGACGCGGCGGCGATCAGCGCGGTCATGATCAGTCCGGTCCGGTACTTCGCATTCCGGAACAGTTCCGGCCGCACGAACGGCTCCCGAGCGCGCCGGATATGGAAGACGAACAGCGCCAGCGCGGCGGCGAACGCCGCGAAGAGCCACGCGTTCCACCAGGTGAAGCCGAGCAGCAGCGCCGCCGTCGCCGCGAGCAGCAGTCCGCCGCCGGCGGCGTCGAAGGTTCCGGGACGCGCGCCGCTTGCGGGCTCGCTTCCGGCGAGGCGCTTGCGGAACGGCGGCAGCAGCGCCAGCATCAGCAGGGAAGGGACGAACAGCCACCGCCAGTTCCCGGCGGCGAGCAGCAGCGCCGAGACGACCGGTCCGAGCGCTCCGCCGATCGCGAGCCCGACCGCGGTCATGCTGATCGCCGACGCCCGCCGCTCCGGCGCGAAATACCGGATCGGCAGAATCATCGCCATCGCCGGCACGACGGACGCGCCGGCCGCCTGCAGCAGCCGTCCGGCGAGCGCCGCCCAGAACGACTGCGACAGCAGGCCGGTCAGGGAACCCGCCGCGAAGCCGAGCAGCCCGGCCGTGATGAGCGGCCTGAGCGCGAACCGGTCCGCCAGTTTGCCCCAGACGACGGCGCCGAACCCGTAGAGGAGCGTGTAGCCGGACGACAGCCAGGTCGCCTGCGCGAGCGTGATCCCGAACTGCCGGCTGATCTCCGGCACAACGATGTTGAACGCGTGGACGCTCATGAACGACAGCGCCGCCGCGACCATCATCAGCCGCATCAGCTTCATGCCGGTCCGCTCCACCTGCTCCGCATGCCGGTCCGCATGCGATGCCGTATGCGCCGCATCCGCCATCGTATGCGACGCATTCGCCGCCGTATGGATCTCCGTGCCCGCCGCTCGCGCTTCCCGCGCCGTCCGCCTGTCAGTCATCGTCGTCCGTGCCTCCTTCCCCGTCCGCGTCCTTCCGCGCGGCTTCGACCAGCGCCAGCGCGTTCGCCGACATGCGCTTGATCGTGCGCAGCATGAACTCGCATTCCTCCTCGGTGAGCCCGGCCTCGAGCGTCTCCCGCCAGCGCCGGAGCAATTCCTGGATCACGCCCTTCAGCTTCATGCCTTCGGGCGTCAGCGTGACCGCATAGGCCCGCGCGTCCGCCGCGTCGCGCGTCCGGCGCACGAGCCCGAGCTTCTCGAGCCGGCCGATCGCCCGCGCCGTCGCGGCTTTGTTGATGTAGAGGTTGCGCGACAGCGTCTCCTGGGAGACGCCGTCCTTCTCGTACAGATTCACGAGGAAGATGTACTCCGACGAGCGGATGCCGTACGGCTTCAGCTCCCGGTTCAGGTACATCTGGAACTGGCGATGCAGCACCGAGATCCACTTCGCCGCGCTTTCCCGGTGGGCGCCACGGGATTCGTCCATCTCCATCCACCTCCGGATTATTTCGATGGTTGATAAGTCAACTATATGCGAAGATGGTTGATATGTCAACTGAGTATCAGCGGAGTGCGGAAGAACGGGACAGACGCAGTTTTTTCTACGGCTGACCAATTCGCAAACATCGGCTGCGTCGGCTGTAACGCGGATACCACGTTACGGAGGCGCGCGGAGCCGGGCGGAGGCCGCTGTAACGCGGATACCACGCTACGTACCGGGTCAGCCGCAGTTTTTTTCGCCGACCGGGTTGACGAATGAAAGAAATCATGAAATACTGTATATACCGCATATATACGGTATACACGATATATACGGAGTGGGCCGATGGATATTCTGATCAGCAACAGCAGCGACAAGCCGATCTACGAGCAGATCACCTCGCAGATCAAGGCGATGATCATGAGCGGCAAGCTT
>Ga0310841_100204_pt1 | contig 50855 bp, 46 predicted proteins | sample SM_ome_9_FD_201311 | JGI IMG/M metagenome (GOLD analysis project Ga0310841, IMG submission 201311) | Sorghum-adapted microbial communities enriched on stacked mutant (SM) sorghum from Joint BioEnergy Institute, Emeryville, California... ...
GCGGGTCAGGTAGTTGCCGGCGCTGGCGCTGCCGAAGAGCAGCAGGCCGACGAGCAGCACCGCGGCCGAGTGCAGGCCAGCCGCGAGCACGGTGAGCGCGGCGCCGCCCGCCCCGATCGCGTACGCCACGACGAGCCCGACCCGCCGGCCCCGGCGATCCATCAGTCGGCTCAGCGGCACGGCCAGCAGTCCCTGGCCGACGGCCACGATGCTCTGGGCCAGCCCGGAGACCGCGGTCCCGGCCAGCGTGGCCGCCAGCAGCACGCCCACGGAGATGACGGCGACGGTGGCGAAGTTGCCCAGAACCTGGGAGACCGCCAGGACGGCCAGGGTGCGGCGCTGCACGCGCTCGACCTCGACGGCCGGGCGAGAACGGTCCAGTGTGGACAAAAGTGAGGTCATGCCTGCTCCTCGGACGTGGCGTCGGACCCCTGGGCCGGGCGGGTGACGGGGCCGGCGCCGGGCGGGATCGTGTCCCGCCTCGCCCCGGACCGACCTCCCCCGATGACCCCAGTGGTGGGCCCGTGACGCCGGCGCCGATGCCCCGGCCGCCGAGCCCCGGTGGGGCCTCGACCGAGCCCCATCGTCCGCCACGACCCATGCATAGGTCCAATGCCAGTCTTTTGGGAAAATCATCGAAGCAATCGATAAGTCGCGGTCTACCCTGGTCCCCGTGCTCGACGTCACCCGTCTGCGCGTGCTGGTCGCGGTCGCCCGGCTGGGCTCGGTCACCGCGGCCGCGCGGGAGCTGAAGTATGCCCAACCATCGGTGAGCCACCACCTCGCCCGGCTCGAGGCCGAGACGGGCAGTCAGCTGGTCCAGCGCGTGGGGCGCGGCATCCGGCTCACCGATGCCGGTCGAATGCTCGCCGAGCGAGCCGAGGAGATCCTCGCCCGCCTCGACGCCGTCGAGGCGGAGCTGGCCAGCTACGTCGGGCTCCGGGCCGGGCGGGTGCGGCTGGCCGCCTTTCCGTCGGCCCTCGCCACGCTCGTGCCGGCCGCGGCGGCGTCGTTGCTCGCCGATCATCCGGGCATCGAACTGCGCTTCACCGAGGCGGAGCCGCCCGAGGCTACCGCGCTGCTGCGGGCCGGCGAGGTCGACGTCGCCCTGCTCTTCTGCTACGACGACGTGACCGTCCACGAGGACGACGGGCTGCGCCGGGTCCCGGTGCTGCACGAGCCCCTGTACGTGGTGACCCGCAAGGGAACCCGGGGAAGGACGCCGGCCGACTACGCCCAGCAGCGCTGGATCGCCGGCTGCGACCGCTGCCGGGCGCACCTGCTGCGGACCTGCGACCGGGCCGGCTTCACGCCCGACGTCACCATCACCACCGACGACTACGTGGCGGTCCAGGCGTTCGTCGCCGCCGGCCTCGGGGTCACGATCCTGCCCGCCCTGGCCCTCGCGGCGCACCGCCACCCGGGCGTACGGGCCGTCCGGCAGCCGGGCGACGGCCGGCAGGTCTTCGCCGCCGTGGCCGGACAGCCGCCCGATCCACCGGCCACGGCCGCGCTCATCGCCCACCTCGTGGCCGCCGGCCGCGCCCTCCGCGTCCCCGGCCTGACCCGGAACACCGCCTGACCGCTTTCGGCCCACCGCATAATGGGGGCGTGTCCACCACCGAACCGGCGATGCGCCGGCTCTGGCCGGTCGCCGATCCGGATCCGCTCAGCGACGCGGACATCGTCGCCGCCTACCCCGTCCCCGCCGGCCAGCGCCTGCTGCGGGTCAACTTCATATCCAGTGTGGACGGTGCGGTCACCCTGGACGGGAGGTCCGGCCCGCTCGGTGGGCCCGGCGACCGGCGAATCCTCGGCCTGCTGCGAGTCAACTGCGACGCCGTGCTGGTGGCGGCGGGGACCGTCCGGGTCGAGGGCTACAGTCCACTGCAGACGGCCGAGGCGCGTCGACGCATGCGGGTCGATCGCGGCCGGACGCCCGACCCGGTCCTGGTGCTGGTGACCCGCCGGCTGGGGTTCGACCCGGCCGACCCGCGCTTCACCCAGGCGCCCCAACGGCCGGTGATCCTCACCACCGAGGAGACCGCGAAGCGGGTCGGGGGTCGGTTCGCCGAGGTGGCCGACGTGCTCGGTGTCGGCCGCGAGGACGTGGACCTGAAAGCCGGCCTCGACGCCCTGGCCGAGCGCGGCCTGGGGCACGTGCTCTGCGAGGGCGGACCCCACCTGTTCGGCTCGCTCATCGAGGCCGATCTCGTGGACGAGCTCTGCCTCACCCTCGCGCCCAAGCTCGTCGGGCCGGGGCCGGAGCGCATCGTGGCCGGACCACCCACCGCGGTCCGCGCGCTGGCCCTCACGCAGGTCCTCGCCGCCGGCGACGAGCTCTTCCTGCGCTACGCGCGCGCCTGACCGCTGGTCCGGACCCGACCGTTCGGCGCGCACCGGGCCGTGCCGTCCGATCCACTGTGGATGATCGACGAACCCGGGTCGCCCCACGAGGGCAGGCGGTCACATGTTGTGCCGCGTGTAGGCCGGGGGTCGCCAGCCCAGGATGGCCTCGGTCATCCGGACCGCGCGCACCGCGGCCGCGACGTCGTGGACCCGGACGATCCGGGCGCCCTTGAGCACGCAGATCGTGAGCGCGGCGAGCGTCCCCTCCAACCGCTGGTCCTGCGGCGCGCCCAACGTCTCGCCGATGAAGTCCTTGTGGGACACCGCGGCGAGCAGCGGGTAGCCCAGCGACGCGATCTCGTCGAGCCGCCGGGTCAGCTCCAGCGAGTGGTAGGTGTTCTTGTTCAGGTCGTGGCCGGGGTCGATGACGATCTGCTCGGGCGCCACGCCCCGGGAGAGGGCGAGCTGCACCCGGTCGGCGAGGAAGGCGCGCACCTCCGCCACCACGTCCCGGTAGGTGGGCCGGATCACCGGGGTGCGGGGCGGCGAGGCGAGGCTGTGCGTGATGACCAGCGTGGCCCCGGTCTGCGCGACCAGGTCGGCCAGACCCGGGTCGTACAGCCCCGAGGTGTCGTTGATGACGTCGGCCCCGGCCGCCAGCGCCTCCCGGGCCACCCCGACACGATAGGTGTCCACCGATATGACCACGTCGGAGTCGGCCCGCACCGCCGCGACGAGCGGCACCACGCGGTCGCACTCCTCCTCCTCGGTCACCTCGCCCGCGTGCAGGCCGAAGGGGACGCCCCCGATGTCGACCCAGTCCGCCCCGTCCCGAACCGCGTCCCGTACCGCAGCCACGGCCGCGTCGAAGGCGTACGTCCGCCCCCGGTCGTGGAACGAGTCGGGGGTCCGGTTGACGATCGCCATCACCGCGACCTGGCGGGCGAAGTCGAACTCGCGCCGCCCGATCCGGCGCACCGCGCTGGTCTCCACGCCGCCGCACGCTACCCGACCGCGGATCCGGCTCCGCGGTCGGGCTTGGCCCCGGGCTGTGCGTCAGCGCGGGCCGTACGCAGCGCGGGGCCGCGCGTCAGCGGGGCCCCGCGTCAGCGCGCAGGTCGTGCGTCAGCGGGGCGCCATGCGGATGGCGCCGTCGAGGCGGATCACCTCGCCGTTGAGCATCGGGTTGGCGACGATGTGCGCCACCAGCGCGGCGTACTCGGACGGGTCACCGAGCCGGGACGGGTGCGGCACCTGGGCGCCCAGCGACTTGACCGCCTCCTCCGGCAGGCCGTGGAACAGCGGCGTATGGAAGATCCCGGGCGCGATCGTCATCACCCGGATCTTGTGCTGGGCCAGGTCACGGGCGATCGGCAGGGTCATCCCGACGACACCGCCCTTGGACGCCGAGTAGGCGGCCTGGCCGATCTGACCGTCGAACGCCGCCACCGACGCGGTGTTCACGATGACCCCGCGCTCCTCGCCGTCGACCGGCGTCTCGGCGATCATCTTCGCCGCGGCCAGCCGGATCACGTTGAACGTACCCACCAGGTTGACCTGGATGACCTTGGTGAACTCGGCGAGCGGGAAGACCCTGCCGTCCTTGGCGACCACGCGGATGGCGTTGGCGATGCCGGCGCAGTTCACCACGACCGCCAGCGGCCCGAGACCGGCGGCGGTGTCCACCGCGGCGGCGACCTGCTCCTCGTCGGTCACGTCGGCCGCGACGAAGGTGGCGCCGATCTCGGCGGCCACGTCCGCGCCCTTCGACGTGGGCAGGTCGACGATCACCACCCGCGCGCCCGCGCCCTGCAGCGCCTTCACCGTGGCGAGGCCGAGCCCGGATGCGCCTCCGGTGACCAGCGCCGCCTTGTTCGTGATGTCCATGGTTCGACAGGTCCCTTCCTCACCCAGGCCACGAGGTCACCGTCGGCGGCGGGTCCGCGCCCGCAGGCCCGGGGACGCGTCGCCGTACCCGGACGGAGACCCGATGGCGGTCGATCGAATCGCGACGGCTACAGCCGCTCGATGATCATGGCATTGGCCATGCCGCCGCCCTCGCACATGGTCTGCAGGCCGTACCGGCCGCCCGTCGCCTCCAGGTAGTTCACGAGCGTGGCGAGCAGCTTCGTGCCCGAGGCCCCGAGCGGGTGGCCGAGCGCGATCGCGCCTCCGCGCGGGTTGAGCTTGGCCGGGTCGGCGCCGAACTCCCGCAGCCAGACGATCGGCACCGGGGCGAACGCCTCGTTCACCTCGTACGCGTCGATGTCCTCAATGGACAGTCCGGAGCGGGCCAGCACCTTCTGGGTCGCCGGGATGACGCCGGTGAGCATGAGCAGCGGGTCGCTGCCGGCCACCGCGAAGGTGTGGAACCGGGCCCGCGGCCGCAGCCCGAGCGCGTTCGCCTTCTCCTCGCTCATGATGAGCGCGGCCGAGGCACCGTCGGTGAGCGGCGACGAGTTACCGGGGTGGATGTGCCAGCCGATCTCCGGGAACCGCTGGGCCAGGCCGGGGTCGTAGAACGAGGGCTTCAGCCCGGCCAGCGCCTCCACCGTCGTGCCGGGGCGAACGGTCTGGTCGGTCACGTGCTCGCTCGTCGTGCCGTCGGGCGCGGTGACCGTGACCGGGACGATCTCGTTGGCGAACGCGCCCGCCGCCGCGGCGGCGGCCGCCCGCGCGTGCGACTGGGCCGCGAACTCGTCGAGGGTCGTGCGGTCGAGCTTCCACCGGGCGGCGATGAGCTCGGCGCTGATGCCCTGCCCGACCAGCCCGTCCGGGTACCGGCCCTGCAGGGCGGCGAACGGATCCCCGCCGACGACGTTGCTGAACATCGGTACCCGGCTCATGGACTCGACGCCGCAGGCGATCACGACGTCGTACGCCCCGGCCAGCACACCCTGGGCGGCGAAGTGCGCGGCCTGCTGGCTCGACCCGCACTGCCGATCGACGGTCGTCGCCGGCACCGACTCGGGGAACCCGGCCGCGAGCACGGCGTTGCGAGCGATGTTGACGCCCTGGTCCCCCACCTGGCTCACGCAACCCGCGATGACGTCGTCGACCACGGCGGGGTCGATGCCGGTCCGGTCGACCAGTGCCCGAATCGTGGTGGCGAGCAGGGTCACCGGGTGCACCCCGTGCAGGGCCCCGCCCGGCTTGCCCCGCCCGGTGGCGGTCCGTACGACGTCGACGATGACGGCACTGGTCATGGCTTCCTCACTCCACCGGTCGCATGGCCTGTTACCGCAGGGTAGCCCGCCCCCGTCACCCAGGGAACCACGCTGAGCCCGGTGAGGGCGTGAGACTGTTGTCACAGCCCGTTTACCGACCGTACATAAACGAATGACATTCCACCGATCTGATCCGGTCGGCCGGCCCCGGTGCCCCGGGGGCGGCGACGACCACCGACCCGGCGGGCACGGTGCCAACCGACCCGGCGCCCCGGCGCCGACAGACCCGGCGACCCGGCGCCAACAGACCCGGCGATATGTGGACAGATGCCGGAGAATGACGAACCCCGGTAGTACGCTGCGGCGGTGTCGATCCCGGCGCCGCTGCTGCTCGTGGTGGACGGCAACAGCCTCACCCACCGCGCCTACCACGCGGGCCTTCCCGCGCCGGCGGTGTCCGGGCTCGTCGGCGCCCCGCGCACGCCCCCGGCCACCGGGCGGGCCACCGACGAGGCGGACCCTCCGGTCTGGGCCCTGCGCGGCCTGATCGGATACATCGCCAAAGCGGCGGCCAAGCTGCGCCCCGACGCCCTGGTGGTCGGCTTCGACTGCCCCGACGAGTCGGCTCGCAAGGCGCAGTACCCCGGGTACAAGGTCCACCGGCCCGACAAGCCCGCCGACCTTGAGCAGCAGATTCGCGCCGCCCCGGGGCTACTGGCCGAGGCCGGGCTCACCACGATCGTGGCCCGTGCCCACGAGGCCGACGACGTGCTGGCCAGCGCCGCCGCCCAGGCCCGCCGCCAGGGCTGGCGCACGGTGCTGATGACCAGCGACCGCGACGCCTTCGCGCTCATCGACGATGAGACATCGGTCCTACGGGTGCGCAACGGGGGCATCGACGAGGCCGTGCTCGTGACCCCCCAGGCCCTGCTCGACGTCTACGGCGTGCACCCGTGGCAGTACGTGGACTACGCCGCCCTGCGGGGCGACCCGTCCGACAACCTGCCCGGGGTGCGCGGTTTCGGCGCCGCCACCGCGGCCCGGCTGCTCGCCGCCTTCGGAACGGTCGAGGCGGCGTGGGCCGCTCTCGACACCGGGGCGGCCGCGCGCGTCCGGTCGGTGGTCGGCGAGGCCGCCGCGCAGACCCTGGCCTCCCCGGAGGCGCGCGCCATCGTGGCCCGCAACCGCTCCCTGATGCGCCTGCGGGCCGACCTGCCGATGCCGGATCTGGACGACGTACGCCTGCCGGTCGACCGGTTCGTCATGCGGCGGGCGTTCGCCGAGCGGGGTATCTACTTAGGACCGTCGCTGTGGGCGCTGACCGGGGGCAGCCCGCCCCCCACGCCCGAGGCGCTGGCGCAGGTGGCCCAGCCGTGGGTGTGGCGTCGCAGCCCCCGCGCCCGGCGCGACCCCGCGCCCGGCCAGCTCGCCCTGTTCTGAACGCGCCGGCTCCTCGTGGCCCGTCCGCAAGAAGAGGGCCATAGCACGTCCCCGACCCTCAATAAAGCTTCCCCGACCCTCAATAAAGCTAAGGCGCCGGACCGGCGACCGGTCCGGCGCCCGTACGGCCGAATCAGCTCCGGCCGGGAACGATCCAGGATGCGGTGGGCTCGAACGAGGAGTCGTACCGCAGGCGCCCGCCGATCCCGCCCGGGACCTCGAACGCGATCTTGCCGGTCACCAGGTCACCGGCCTCGCGGTCGTAGCTGTCGTCGAACGACGGCTCGTCGCAGTAGCTCGTCAGGCTCGGCATGACCTCGACTCCGTCGTCGCCGATGTACGTGAAGTCGAACAGCGGGTTCACGGACGCGGTGCCGGAGATCACCTCGAACTCCACGTCGAAGACGACGATGGGGTCCTCGGCAAAGCCGAACTCGTCGCAGGGCTCGTCGAACCACTCGACGCCGGTGATGAACACGGTCCACTGGTCGCCGGAGCGGGTGACCTCGACGCCGTCGCCGATGGCCATGTCGAACGTCTCACCGGTGGGCGCGGGGTCGGGCTCCTCGTCGATCGGCGGCGTGACGTCGTCGCCCTCGTCGTCGGTGGGGAGGGCCGTGATCGTCGGCAACGCCTCCGAGATCTGCCGGCCCAGGTTGCGCGCGAACAGCACGACACCGACCCCCGCCGCCAGGCAGAGGACGAGCACCCCGGCGACGATGCCGATGATCAGGCCGGCCTTCGACCCCGAGCGCGGCTGGGGCGGCGGCGCCCATCCGGGCGGCGGCACAGCACCAGGCGGCACAGAACCAGGCGGCACAGAACCAGGCGGCACAGCACCAGGCGGCACGGAGCCAGCCGGCGGGGCCGAACCGGGCGGGGGCACCGGCGGCATAGGTGCCGTGGGTGGGTACGCGCCGCCGGGCGGCGGCGATCCGGCGCCGGGCCACCCGGCCTGGGTGGGCGGCGGGACCGGCTGCGTGGGCGGCTCGGGCTGGGCCGACGGCTGAGGCTGGGCCGGCGGCTGGGGCGACGGCGTCCCCCACGGCGGCGGAGGTGGCGGCGGCTGCGGGGCCGGCCACGGCGCCGGCGGAGGCACCGACTGCGAGGGTGGCTGCGGTTGGTCAGGCGACGACCCCGCCTGCTCCGGCGGCGGTCCGGGCTGATATGACACTGATCAATCCCTTCCGTCGTGGACGGCCGATCCTACCGCCTAGCGTCGCCTATCGATGCCAGCCCACCGCCGACACGCCGGCCGGCCGGTGTCGGCCGTCGGTGGCAGACTCGCAGGCGTGGACCTGCCCGTGATGCCCCCCGTTGAGCCCATGCTCGCCACCAGCGTCCCGGAGATCCCGACGGCGCCGGGAATGCGGTACGAGCCGAAGTGGGATGGGTTTCGCACCATTGTGTTCCGCGACGGCAACGAGGTCGAACTGGTCAGCCGGGGCGGCAAGAGCATGACCCGGTACTTCCCGGAGGTCGTCGAGCAGGTACGCGCGCAGCTGCCCGCCCGGTGCGTGGTCGACGGCGAGATCGTGCTCATCCGCCGGCAGGAGGGGCAGACGCCCCGACTGGACTTCGAGATGCTGCAGCAGCGCATCCACCCGGCCGCCTCGCGGGTGCGCCTGCTCGCCGAGCAGACCCCCTGCGACTTCGTCGCCTTCGACCTGCTCGCGGTCGGCGACGAGAGCCTGCTCAGGCAGCCGTACGAACGTCGTCGCGAGCGGTTGGAGGCCGAGCTGGCGACGGTGCGGCCGCCCATCCACGTGACCCCGACTACCCAGGACGTGCCGACCGCGCGGCGCTGGTTCGAGGAGTTCGAAGGGGCGGGGCTCGACGGGCTGATCGCCAAGCCGGCCGACATCGCCTACGTGCCCGGCAAGCGGCTGATGTTCAAGATCAAGCACGCCCGCACGGTCGACTGCGTGGTGGCCGGGTTCCGCTGGCACAAGTCGGGCCCGGTCGTGGGGTCGCTGCTGCTGGGCCTCTACGACGACCAGGGGCGGCTGCACCACGTCGGGGTGAGCGCGAGCTTCAGCGCGGCCCGCCGCAAGGAGCTGGTCGACGAGCTGGCGCCGTACCGGGAGAACGCCCGCGAGGGTCATCCCTGGCTGGAGTGGATCGACGCGGTGGAGTCGGCCGCGGCCGCTGGCCAGCGCATCCCGGGCGGGTTGTCGCGGTGGAGCGCCGGCAAGGACCTGAGCTGGGAGCCGCTGCGGCCCGAGCTGGTCGTGGAGGTCGGGTACGACGCGATGGAGGGCGACCGGTTCCGGCACACCGCGCAGTTCCGTCGCTGGCGCCCCGACCGGACCCCGGAGTCGTGCACCTACGCCCAACTCGACCGGCCGCTGCGGTTCGACGTGGACGAGGTCCTCGCCCGCTCCTGAGCATCGTGTGCGCCCCAGGGCGGCCCGCCGCTGAGCCCTGGCTCGGGCCGCTTCCGCGGCCGTCCGCGCCCAGGGTGGGTGCGCCGCCGGCTGCCCCGTCGCGGGTGCCGCACGCCGGTATCGTGAGTCGGTCGACGGCCCCAGCCGTTCGGCTCCACCACCTCGGAGGGACCCAGTGCATCGACGTGTCACGATCCCGGCCGTGGCCCTGCTGCTCGTCCTCAGCGGCTGCGTTCCCGACGCCCCCGAGCCCTTGCCGTCGACCCCGGACGGCGAGGGTGGCCTGGTCTGGGACGACTGCTTCGCCGAGGCCCGCGAGGCCAACCCGCAGCTCGACCGGGACCTGGCCGTGGAGTGCACGACGGTGACCGTGCCCAAGGACTGGGGCGACCCCGACAACGGGGAAACATTTGAGATCGCGCTGATGCGCATCTACACCGGCGACCTGGCGGACAAGCAGGGATCGGTGCTGACGAACCCGGGCGGACCGGGCGGCTCGGGGCTGACCTGGCTGCCCCAGTTCGTCCAGCCGCCGGCGGGCATGGGCCTGCCGCCCACGGAGCTGCTCGACCGGTTCGCCCTGGTCGCGTTCGACCCCCGGGGCGTGGGCAAGTCGGCGCCGGTCGAGTGCATCTCCGACGCCGACCTCGACGCGCAGTTCGGCTACGACCCCGACCCGGTCAGCCAGGAGGATTTCGATGAGTTGGTCGAGCTGAACCGGCGCATCGCCGAGGATTGCGGCAACAAGTACGGCGACGACCTGCGCCTGTTCTCGACCGTGCAAGCCGCCCGGGACATGGACGCGATCCGGGCCGCACTCGGCGAGGAGAAGCTCACCTACCTCGGCTTCTCGTACGGGACGCTGCTCGGCGCCGTCTATGCCCAGCTCTTCCCGGGCAACGTGCGCGCGCTCGCCCTCGACGGAGCGGTGGACCCGACGGCCGGCCCGGTCGAGTCGTCGGAGGGCCAGGCCATGGGGTTCGAGCGAGCCCTGGCGAACTTCGTCGAGTGGTGTCAGAGCAACCGGGCGCGGTGCCCGATCGCCGACAACCCGCGGGGCGCCATCGCCGCGGAGATCGAACGGGGTCGAGTCGCACCGATCGAGGGCCCCGACGGCCGGACGGTGACCGCCGGCTGGGTGCTGTGGGGCGTCATCCTGGCGTTGTACTCGGAGGACTTCTGGCCGTACCTGGGTCAGGCGATCGACCAGCTCCGCAACGGCGACGCCGCCTTGATCCTGCTCCTCGCCGACATCTACGCCGACCGCGACGAGCGCGGCCGGTACCGCAGCAACCAGTTCGACGCATTCAACGCCATCAACTGCGCCGACGAGGAGTACCCGAGCGTCGAGGAGATCCGCGACCTGCAGGCCCAGTGGCGGGCCGAGTACCCGATGTTCGGCCCGTCCCTGGCCACCGGACTGCTGACCTGCGCGGTGTGGCCGGGCGAGAAGGACCCCTTCCCGACCGGGCCGGCCACCGGCGCCCCCGAGATCGTCGTGATCGGCACGACCGGCGACCCGGCGACCCCGTACGAGTCGACCCGGAAGCTCGCCGACATGCTCGGCGTCGCGGTGGTCGTGACCTGGGAGGGCGAGGGACACACCGCCTACTCCGAGTCCCGCTGCATCCAGCGCGCGGTCGACAACTACCTGATCGACCTCATCGTCCCCGAGGACGGGCTGACCTGCCCCGCCCGCTGAGCCGCGGGCGGGCCACCCGGCCGCGGCGACGCGACGGTTTCCCTGAGGGCGCCGCCGGTGGCGACGGTCTCCACAGTAGACGGACCGCGCCCGCCCCGGCGACGGCCGCCCGGCGACGACCGCGCCGGTCGGATCGGCTCGCGATCCTCGCGGACGCGGTCGTCGCCGGGGTCGGGCTGACCGTCGACGGCCGGCGGGTCAGAACGGCCAGTCGGCGTCCTGGCCGCGCTCCAGGAGCGGGATCGCCTGGAACGCCGCGTCGGTCAGGCCACCGAACGTGTGCCGGTTGCCCAGCCCCGACGGCGCGTGACCGAACCGGTACCCGGCCAGGTTCCAGGTGTAGACCGGCACCTGGCGCGGCACGGGAGCCGTGACGTCACGCTCACCGTCGTAGTGCGCCTGCTCGTCGGTCACGATCACGACCCGGTCGTGCCGGTCGTACCACTGACGCACCGCCGCGGCCGTGTTCGTCCCGCCGCCCCGGCGCGGGAACGACTCGATGAGCTTGAGCAGGGCGATACCGCGGGGTACCGGCACCTGACCCGAGTCCGAGTCGAACCACACGAGGGTCGGCTCCTCGGCCCGCAGGGCGAGCGCGGCGCCGAACACCCTCGCCACGTCCGCGCGGGACACCCGCGACCGGAAACCGGCCACCGGCGAGTACATGGAGCCGGACTGGTCCACGAGGATCAGCGTCCGCCCCGGCAGCGCCGGCACGTTGCTCAGCGACGCGTTCAGGGCCCGCTCCAGCGCCGGCGCCCACCGTACCGACGGCACGGCCCGGTAGGCCGCCAGGAACCGGAACGGGAACTGCCGGGACTTGGCCACCTCCTCCGGATCGGCCAGCCGCTGCGCCACCGTGGCCGCGACCTCGTCCGAGACCCCGGCCTCGTCGAAGTTGCGGAGGTTGCGCAGCAGCGCCATGTACCCCATGGTCGGGATCAGCGCGGTCCACAGCGCGGCCCGGTCCACGCCGGAACCGGCCAGGGACAGCGCGTCCTCCCAGGTCATGCCGGCGGCCCGCAGCGCGTCGACGTCGAGCAGCACCCGCGGGTCCGTCGCCGCGGTGCGGCGCAGCGCCGCGTTCGCCGCGACCATCGGCAGGGAGGCGGGCACGTCCTGCGACCGGCCGTGCCGGCGCGTCAGCGCCCACGCGAACAGCTCGCCCTGCTCCGGGCTCACCGGGGCCGGGTGGGTCAGCTCGAGCACGTCGCCGAACCGGAACCCCTTGCTGCCGGTGTCGTAGCGCAGCAGCGCGAACTGCGTGTAGAGCCGGCGCACGGCGTCGGCGATGCCCCGCTTCACCGGCTTCGGGATGGCCCGGCCGTACCGTCCGGTCCACCAGGCCAGCGCCTCACCCGGCTCGTCGGCCCGCTGCAGCGCCGAGTCGACGATCGACCGCGACCCGGTGATGCCGGCGTCGACCATCGCCTTGGCTGCCTGGAGGGCCGCCACGAGGGACGCCGAGCGCATGTTGGCCCCGTCGCGCAGCCAGCGCACGAACCGGGCCATCCACTGCGGGTCCTCCACCGCGACCCGGGCCACGAGCGCCTCGTACCGGCTGTCCCGGGTCGCCGCGTCCTCGTAGAACGAGCCCTCGCCCATCATGATCGCGACGGCGAGCAGGAACAGCTCACCCTTGGCGTCGCGGGCGAAACCCGGGGCACCCTCGTAGGTGAGGCCGACCGGCGCCGGACCGGTGACGACCGGCGACCGGCGGGCGACGACCGCGGAGCGGGTGTTGAACTTCGCCATGATCGTGTCGCCTCCCCTCGTGGTCGTCCTGACAAGTCGGCGATGCCCGAGGTCAGAGCGGCCTCGGCCCTGCGCTCCAGTCGCGCCCGCGGCCATGAGTGGCCGCGGTAGGAATCGAACCTACGAAGTAGCCGAATGCCTACGCACCGGGCATCGTTGCGCTACAACGGTACGCCACAAGGGGTTGGGCAGCGAACGAATTTCTATGTCCACTGTGGATAAATCAACTGCCCGGCCCAAGATACTGGGGATGCCCGAGGTCAGGAGTTCGACGACGGCACTCTTTGCTCTGTCCAGCCTGAGCTACCGCCCGGTCGGGCGGGCAGGATTCGAACCTGCGACCTCCGCGTATGCGCGGCAAAGTAGCCGGCATCGGCGCACCGGGCATCCCCAGGCCGACCCGAGGACACGCTGGCGTCCGGGGAGCCCCAGCCGTGATGGGGCTCCGGAACCGTGGCAAGTTCCGAAGTACCCGTCCGCACCCGCACCGGGTCGGCGCCAACTACGGTACCGAAGGCGATCAGCTGGCCGCCAGGGCGTTTCGCGGACCGGGCTCCTCGAAGTCGCGGGGCGCGACGGGGATGTCCTCGAGCGCCACCACCATGACGTTCCTATCCAATGTGGACCCGTCGCAGTCGAGTCCGTGCACGGTCACCGGCCCGTAACCAAGGTCGGCCGCCGTCGAGTACTGCCGGTGGAAGTGCCCGTGCCAGATGGTCCGGGGCCGCACGGCCTCGACCACGGTCCGCATCCGGGTCCGGTGCTCCTCGGCCGCGACGAGCTCCTCCGCCGGCCACAGGTGGGCCGATTCGGCCAGCCCGGGTATGTCCACTCCGGACGGACAGTCGTGGGACACCAGCACGTCGGCCGGCCCGCCCGCGACCGACCGTTGGATGTCGAGGTCGGTGATCGCCTCCTCGCGCCACCAGGAGGTCCCGGGCTCGCGCCACGGGCGGTCGACCGAGTGGGCGCCACCGAGGGCGAGCCACCGGACGCGGCCCCACACCCAGCGAAAGCCGCGTGGCAGGTGCCAGATCCGGTTGGTGAGCTGGCGCAGCCCGTTCGGCCGGATCGGGTAGCGCAGCAGCACCGGGAAGTCCTCGTGGTTGCCGTCCACGAACAGCAGGCGCAGGCCGGTGCGCGTCAGCGCGCGGTCGAGCCCGTCGAGGAAGGCGGCGCGGAACTCGTAACCGAAGTCGCCGAGCTGGACGATGACGTCCGCGCCCAGGTCGGCCGCGTACTGGATCGCGGCCATCCCCCAGCGGGTGTTCGCGTGCCAGTCGCCGGCGAAGGCGATCCGGGCCGGGGTGGCGAGGGGGTCCGGTACCGCTGGGGCCTGCATTCCGCCTTTCTACCGCACCCGCGCCAGCGCCCGGCGGGTTGTCCGGACGGCGACCCTCCGGACGCGGGGCGCGCCCCGCATGGTGCTCTCCGGACACCCGGGGAGCCCCGACAGTGACGCCCCGGTGCGCCGGCTCAGCGACGCCGGCGGCCGTCCTCGTCCCAGTTCGCCCGATTCATCCGGGACGGCTGCACCCGGGGTGGCTCGCCGGCCATCTTCGGGTGGTCCGGCGGGTAGGGCAGGTCGCCCTCCCCCCGCTGCTCGTCCCGCTGCGCCCACTCCAGCAGCGGGGTGATGTCGTGGTGAACGTCGTCGATGGCCGCGTGCGGGTCGCCGATGCGGGCGAACCGCTCCTGCACGGTGGCGAGCGTGAAGTCGTCGGGATCGGTCCGCGTCAGCTCGTCCCAGGTGACCGGCGTGGAGACGGTCGCGTTGGCCCGGGGCCGCAACGAGTACGCGCAGGCGATCGTCCGGTCCCGCGCCATCTGGTTGTAGTCGATGAAGACCCGCTGGCCCCGCTCCTCCTTCCACCAGTTGATGGTCGCCTTGTCGGGGCGGCGCCGCGCCACCTCCCGGCCGAACGCGATCGCGGCCCGCCGCACCTCGGTGAATGTCCACCGCGGGGCGATCCGGACGTAGACGTGCACGCCCCGACCGCCGGAGGTCTTCGGGAAGCCGACCCAGCCCAGCTCGTCGAGGATCTCCTTGACCGTGGTGGCGACGTCCACGGCGTCCTCGAAGTCCGTCCCCGGCTGGGGATCCAGATCGATCCGCAGCTCGTCGGGTGAGTCCACATCGGAGCGACGGACCGGCCACGGATGGAAGACGATCGTGCCGAGCTGCGCCGCCCACGCCACGTGGGCCAGGTCCACCGGGCACAGCTCGTCGGCGGTGCGCATGCTGGGGAACCGGATCCGCGCGGTCTCGATCCAGTCCGGCACCCCCTTGCTGGGGATGCGCTTCTGGTAGAACGCGTCGCCGGTGTGGTCCGCCCGGGTGGAGAGCTTGGCCCCGGGCACGACCCCGCCCGGCCACCGTTCCAGTGTGGTCGGTCGCTCGCGCAACGCCCGCAGGATGCCGTCGCCGACGTTGAGGTAGTACTGGACGACATCGAGCTTGGTGAAGCCCGGCTCCGGAAAGTAGACCTTGTCCGGGTTGGTCACCCGTACGACGCGTCCCGCTACCTCGATCTCGATCGCCGTCGTCTTCGCCATGTGGTCGTCAGGAGCGCCACGGACAAGCGGCGGTTCCCGATCCCCCTCTCCATCCGTCCGTCCGGTCTCCGTCGTCCGGCCCGTCGATGATCATCCTGGCATGAATCCGTCGCGCGAGGTACCGCGCGGCGCCGCAGCCCGCCCGGCCGGCCGCACCCGCCGAGGCGGGGCCGGCGCCCGACCCGGCCGGAGGCACCCGTACGGGTGCGCCCGCCGGCGGCACCAACGGACCGGCGACGGCCCGCCCGCCGAGTCAACCACGGCGACGCGGGCCGATGGGTACCGTGGAGGGCATGCAACGTGAGCTGTCGGACTCGGAGCTGCCGAAGACCGAGGACGAGTGGCGGGTCCGGCTGACCCCGGAGGAGTTCCGGGTGCTGCGCCAGGCCGGCACCGAACCGCCGTTCACCGGTGAGTACACGGACACCAAGACCCCGGGCATCTACCGGTGCCGGGCCTGTGGCGCGAAGCTCTTCGACAGCGCGAGCAAGTTCGACTCGCACTGCGGCTGGCCGTCGTTCGACGAGGCCATCCCCGGCGCGGTGCGCTTCGTCGAGGACCGCTCGTACGGCATGATCCGGACCGAGGTGCGGTGTGCCCGCTGCGACTCCCACCTCGGGCACCGCTTCGACGGCGAGGGCTACACGCCGAAGAACACCCGGTACTGCATCAACAGCATCAGCATGACCCTCGACCCCGCCGGGTAGGCCGGCGCTGCCCGACCGAGCGGGCCCGCCGCCCGGGCCGGACCGGCGCCGTATCGTCGGGGTGATGGCGACGCTCAGCGAACTGCGGGCGCAGGTCGCGGCGCGGTACGACCGGCTCGGCGCGCCCGCCTGGCCGAACCCGCACCCCGGCCTGGCCGTGCCCCGGGAGGAGGAGTACTCGCGCGTCACCGCGCCCGAGCGGTACCGGATCGGGCAGCTGCGCGCCCGCGTCTGGGCCGAGACGCTCGGCGCCGTCCCGGGCGTCACGGTCGAGCCCCTCGCCCCGGCCCCGCTCGACGACGACGGGCGCCTGGGCCGGTTCGACCGCGGCGTTCGGATCACCTCATCCCGGCCGGGCACGCTGCCGTTGCTGCTGCTCGAGCGCGACGCCCCCGTGCTGGAGCCCGACGCGTCGGGGCGTGACGCCGCGGGCGCGCCGCTGCCGGTGCTGCACATCGGCGTCGCCGAGCCCACGGTCGGCGTCGAGATGCTGCCGGACTGCGGGTGCGACGCCTGCGACTCCGGCTCGGACGACCTGCTGCGAGCCATCGACGAGACGATCGGCCGCGTCGTGGGCGGCCCGTTCGTCGCGCTGCGCGGGCCGGGGTGGCACGCGACCTGGTCCCCGGACGGCGGCAGCTCGGGCGGCGTGGGGCGAGGACCGAACCACGACCAGGTCATGGACCAGTGCCGGCGGCTCGCGCACGGGGAGGATGTCCGGCTGCCGCGGGGCACCCGGGCCTTCGTGGGCCGCCCCTGGTTCGACTGACCCGACCTGACCGCGCGAGGCCGGGGCGCGACCCGACGACCGGCTCGTTCCCGTGACGCCTCACTCCCGTGACTCGCTCATGCCGTAGCTCGCTCATTCCCGTGACTCGTCGAGCCGCGCGACCAACCCCTTCGGGGCGACGGTGCGGTAGGCCTCGACGCACAGTTCGGCGACCTCGGTCCAGTCGACGTCGCCATCCAGGCGTACGCCCACCCAACCGCGGTGCCCCACGTACGGCGGCCGGAAGAACCGGTCCGGGTCGGCCGCGATCAGCGCGGCCTGCTCCCCCGGCGGCGCGGCGCACCACAGATGGGGGAACGTGTTGCGGTGGTGCCCCTCGGGCCACAGGGTGACGAACGCCGTCCGGTCCCGAACGAACCAGGTCGGTGTGCCGTGGCTGGGCCGCTGCGTCACCTCCGGCAGGGCCAGGCAGATCGCGCCGATCCTTTCCACGAGGTCCGTACGAGTCACCTCGACAGGGTGACACGGACCCGCCATCCCCGCTTCGGTTCGTGCTCCGCCAATGGCCGGTGCCAGCCGTCGGCCGGTGGTAGGCAGGGCCCATGGCCCTTCCCACGCTCGTCAAGACGGCGGCGGGCGTCGCCGCCGCGGCCGCCGCCGGGTCGGCGGCCACCCGGCCCGGCTCGACGTGGTACCAGTCGCTGGAGAAACCGCGGTGGCAGCCGCCGCCGGCCGCGTTCCCGGTCGTCTGGACCTCGCTGTACGCGCTCATCGCGCTCGCCGCCGCCCGTGCGCTGAACCGCCTGCCGCCGGCCGAGCGGCGCCGCTTCTGGCGCACGTACGCCATCAACCTCGGCCTCAACGCCGGATGGACCGGCGTCTTCTTCGGCGCCCGCCGACCCGGGCTCGCGCTGGCCGAGATCGCGGCCCTCAACTGGAGCAATGTCACGCTCCTCCGCCGGGCGTGGCGGACCGACCGGCTGGCCGGGGCGGCGCTGCTGCCGTACGTCGCGTGGACCGGGTTCGCGACCGTCCTGAATGGAACGATCGCCGCGCGCAACCGGTGACCGTCGGGCCGCCTTCGCCCGATCGGGCGAGGCCCGCTTCGATCGCCGCCGGGTGCGCTCGGCGGGCTGCGCCGGTCCGGTAGTCCGCGACAGGATAGGGCCGTGGTGACGCGACGCACGCTGCTCGCGGCCACGGCGGGCGGAGTCGCCGGCGGGGCCGTCGTGGGCAGCACCCTGACCAGCCTGCTGACCGAGGCGCCGCGCGTCCCGGCGACCGTGGGTGACGCCCCCGAGTTCGACCCCGACGACTGGGCGAACATCCGCGCCCAGTTCCCGCTGGCCGAGGGGATGGTCAACCTCTCCACCTTCTACTTCGCCAGCCACGCGGCCCCGGTGCGGGCGGCGATCGAGCACCATCGGGCGGGCATGGACGCCGACCCGCTGGGCTACGTCCGGGAGAACCAGTCCCGTCTGGACGGTCGGGTCGCCCGGGCGGCGGCCACGTACCTGAACACCAACCGGTCGCAGATCGCCTTCACCGACTCGACCACCATGGGGCTCGGCCTGCTCTACTCCGGCCTGCGCCTGGGCCCCGGCGACGAGGTGCTCACGACGGAGCACGAGTTCTTCGCCACCCACGAGGCGCTCCGGCTGCGCAGCATCCGCGACGGCGTGTCGGTGCGGCGGACCCGGCTGTACGACGACTCCGCCCAGGCCGACCCGGACCAGATGGTGGAGCGGTTGCTGGCCGCGATCCGGCCGGCAACGCGAGTCGTGGCGCTCACCTGGGTGCACTCCAGCACCGGCGTCCGCCTGCCGGTTCGTCGCATGACCGACGCCATCGCGGAGATCAACGGAGACCGGCCGGAGCCCGAGCGGATCCTGGTCTGCCTGGACGGTGTGCACGGGTTCGCCGCCGAGGAGGCCACCCCGGGCGACCTCGGCGTCGACTTCCTCATCACCGGGACCCACAAGTGGCTCTTCGGTCCGCGCGGCACCGGCCTCATCTGGGGGCGTTCCTCCGCTTGGTCGCGGTTCACCCCGATCATCCCGAGCTTCATCGACACCGCGGGCGATCAGCCGGGACCGTGGTCCACCCCGGGTGGCTTCCACAGCTTCGAGCACCGCTGGGCGCTGGCCGAGGCGTTCGAGTTCCACCGGGCGATCGGGGCGCGCCGGGTGGCCCAGCGGACGCGAGCCCTGGCGACCATGCTCAAGGACGGCCTGGCCGGAATCTCCTCGGTGCGCCTGCGCACCCCGCGCAGCCCGGACGCGTCGGCCGGGTTGGTGTGCTGCGAGGTGGACGGGTACGGCCCGGACGAGGCGGTCGCCCGGCTGCGACGGGCCAACATCATCGCCAGCGCCACCCCGTACCAGCCCTCCTACCTGCGCTTCGGGCCGACCGTCCTCAACTCGGAGGCCGACATCGAGGCCGCCCTCGCCGCCGTCCGGTCGCTGTGACCACCCGGCCGGCCCGGCCGCGACCTCGCCCTCCAGGGCACCGAGCAGGGCCTGGACGGCGGCGTCGCTCATCGCGTAACCCGCTCCCGACCGCGGCGGGCCTGTCTTCCCTCGACGACCCGTCTTCCCGCGGACGTCTCGGAGCCGGGCCGAACGCCACGGTGCTCAGGTCGACGCTGGCGCCGCGGGCCAGGAAAGGCTAGAGAACGCGGTCGAGCAGGTCCACCAGCCGCGCCGCGTGGTGTCCGTCGGGGTCAAGGTCGGGGCGGAAGTCCGCGACGGAGACGCCGACGAGGTTCGGCGACGCCGCGAGCGGGGCCAGGAGCACGGCGAGTTGGTCGAGGTCCGGACCACCGCCCTGCGGGTAGGTCACCGCCGGCATGTCGGCGGGATCGAGGACGTCCACGTCAAGGTGCAGCCACATCGGCAGCCGCAGCCGCTCGGCCCAGGCGGCCGCTCGGTCGGCGGCCGCGGCCGGATCGCGGATCGTCGACGCGGCGTCGATGGTGAGGACGTCGGCGGGCAGCCGGGCCAGCTCGGCCGCCGCGGCGGGCTCCAGGTCGGCGGTGCGATGGCCGATGACGGCGACGTGCCGGGCGGGCACCATGGGCACCACCCCGCCCAGGCCGACCAGCGCCGACGGTCCGGCACCGGTCAGGGCCGCCAGCTCAAGGTCCGCCGTCTCCCCGGACTCCGACGCGGTCGCGTCGGCGTAGTCGGGGTGACCGTCCACAAACCACAGACCGACGTCGCCGAGCGCCGGCCGCAGGTGCGCGAACACGCCGAGCAGCAGGCTGCAGTCGCCGCCGATCACCAGCGGACGCCGGCCCGGGTTCGCCCGCAACCCCTGGGCCAGGGAGCTCGAAACCGCCCGGGCCGCGGCCAGGGTGTCGGCCAGAGCCCGCACTCCGCTCTCCGGGTCACGCCGCGCGTCGGCGATGACCGTCGCCGCGTCGCCCAGGTCGACGTCGACCAGCTCGGCCAGGCCGGCCGACCGCAGGGCCGCCGGGGCGTGCGCCTCACCCCGCCCGGAGCCCGACGAGTCCCAGGGCGCGCCGAGCATGAACCATCCCGCACCGGCCACGCCCCGACGGTACGCCGGAGTGGCGGCGACGGTGCGTCGTTGCGCACCCATCCCCGTCGGGTGGGGGAACGATCCGGTGGCGCACCGGACCCGCCCCTGGCTGAGGGGCCGCGCGGACCTCCGCGCCGCCTGGCGTGAGACATCTCAATGTCTGCCGTCAAGCTCAGCCGAACGCATCGGCGGCGCGGTCAGCCCGGCCGACCGGCCACGGCGCGAGCGGTACAGTACGCCCCATGCGGCGTGATCCGTACCCGGTCGCAATCGCCGCCGCGACCGCGATCGTCTCCTGTGGACTGTTGGCGCTGGCGATCGCCCGCGGCTGGCTCGGGCCGGACGTGGGGTGGGGCACCAACTTCTGCGAAGCGCCCCGGGACGGGGTGATCCGGCAGCCGGTGAACACGTTCAGCAACGTGGGCTTCGTGGTGGCCGGACTGCTCATCGCCGTCCACGCCAGCCACCGGCCCGACGGCTACCCGATGCCCCGGCCGTTGGCCATTCTCATGGCCTGCGTCGTGGTGCTGCTGGGACCGGCGAGCGCGGCCATGCACGCCACCCAGTCGAGCCTCGGTGGGCGGCTGGATCAGGCGAGCATGGCTCTCTTGGCGGCCTTCGCCACCGGTTACGCGGTGATGCGGTGGTGGCGGGGCGACCTGCGGTTGTTCCTCCGGGTGGTCTTCATCGCGGCCGTGTTCTTCGTCCTGACCAGCCGGTTGCCCGTGGACGTGCCGGTGGTCCGGCATTCGGGCAACGTGGCCTTCGCGGTGCTCCTGGCGGTGGTCATCGCGGTGGAGATGGCGATCGTCCGGCGCGGCGGCATCCGCATTCGTACGGAATTCGTCTATGGATCGCTCACCGCGATGGTGAGCGCCTTCGCCATCTGGTTCGCCGACACCCGGTGGCTGTGCGCCCCGCACTCCCCGCTGCAGGGGCACGCCGTCTGGCACGTGCTGTGCGCCGTCGCGGCCTACCTGCTCTACCGCTACTACGCCAGCGAACGCCCCGCGACCGGCGAGCGCCTCCCGCTCGACGACACGCCCACGACGGCGACCGCGGGGTGACCGACGCGGCCGATGATCCGGCGCAGCTGACCCGGCGCGGGCCGGTGCGGCGAGTCGGGGCAACGCGGCGACGTCGTGGCCCGCCGGGCGGGGCAGGCTGGGACGGCCCGGAATGTCGGTCCGGTGTGTCAAGCTTCGGGCGTGATCGTCGACTTCGACGCCGAGCTGTGGCGGTGGGATGCGCGGCGCAGCGACAGCTGGGTCTTCGTCAGCGTGCCGATCGACGCATCCGAGGAGATTCGCGAGCGCTACCACGGTCCGCGGCGCGGCTTCGGGTCCGTCCGGGTGCGGGCCACGATCGGCGACAGCGCCTGGGCCACCTCGATCTTTCCCGACAGTGCCCGCGGCTGCTACGTGCTGCCGGTCAAGCGCGCCGTCCGGGTGGCCGAGGACCTCGACGTGGGGGACGTCGCGACGGTCCGTCTGGAACTCATCGATGTGGACGGAGATTGAACCGGGTGGACGGGCTGGGTAGCCTGTCGGCGGTAGCCGTCCGCCGTCGTACGGCCATGTCTCACCAGCACGGGGAGGGCAGGACATGAGAAGGCTCGGCTACGCGGTCGTTGCGCTGGTCGCCCTGCTGCCGCTCGCGGCCGCCTGCGCCAAGGACGAGACGCCCGACCCGGAGCCGACGACGGCCCCGACCGACCTCGACACGGTGACCCTTGAGGTGGACGGCCGGCCGTTCCGCCTCTACGTACCGAGTTCCTACGACGGGGCGACCCCCGCCCCGCTGGTCATCGGGCTGCACGGCTACACCTCGCACTCGGCCGAACTGGAGTCGTACTTCCGGCTCGCGCCGCACGCCGAGGAGCGCGGCTTCCTCTACGCGTTGCCCGACGGCACGACCGACCGGGGCGGGGACCAGTTCTGGAACGCCACCAACGCCTGCTGCGACCTCTACGGGTCGGGGGTCGACGACTCCACATACCTGAGCAACCTCATCGAGCACGTCAAGGCGTCGTACGCGGTCGACGCCGACCGGGTCTTCCTCGTGGGCCACTCCAACGGCGGGTACATGTCGCACCGCATGGCCTGCGAGCACGCCGACCAGATCACCGCGATCGCCTCGCTGGCCGGCGTGCTGTGGGCCGATCCGTCGCGCTGTCGCCCGTCCCGACCCGTGAGCGTCCTGCAGATCCACGGCACGGCCGACGAGATCGTCGACTACCGGGGCGGAGTGTTCAGCGGGGGGCGGGCCTACCCGGGTGCCGAGGAGACGGTGGCGCAGTGGCGCGCCCTGAACGGATGCTCGGAGGCGGCCGACACCAGCACGCCGCCGCTGGACCTGGACGACGCGGTCCGGGAGGCGGAGACGGTCGTGACCGTCTACGCCGACGGTTGCCGGGACGGCAGCCGGGTCGCGCTGTGGAGCATGGAGGGCAGCTACCACGTGCCCAGGCTCAACGACGCCTTCGCCCCGGCCGTGCTCGACTTCCTCTTCGAGTCAGCCGCCTGACGGGCCGGTAACGCGGCGGCGCGGGTCACGTCAGCTCGTACCCGGAGGTGGTTGATCATTTATAGTGCTCGATGTGGCCGACGATGGCCGCTCAGGCCGACAGGGATACTCAGCTGCGGCGGACCGGCCGGTCGGCCAACCTGTCAGCGTGGATCAACTGCACGCGGTGACCCGCCTGGTGACGCGGATCGCCGGGCCGGACCTCGTCGGAATCTACCTGCACGGGTCGTCGGTGCTCGGCGGGCTCAAGCCGGCCAGCGACCTGGACGTCCTCGTCGTCTCGCGGCGGAGCCTGGACGAGGACCAGCGAAGAGCGCTCGTGGCCGGGCTCCTGGCGGTCTCCGGGCCCCCGGCCGGTGGGCGGCCGGTGGAGCTCACCGCCGTGGTCGCGTCCCAGGTGCGGCCCTGGCGCTGGCCGCCGGTGTGCGACTTCCTGTACGGCGAGTGGCAACGTGGCGAGTACGAGGCGGGTCAGCTCCCCCGGCCCGAGCCGATGCCGGGGCTGGCGCTGGCGATCGCGATCACGCTCGCCGGCGCTCACCCGCTGGCCGGACCCCCACCGGCCGAGGTGCTCGACCCCGTACCCCCGGCCGACCTGGCCCGGGCCAGCCTCGCTGACCTGGACGCGCTGCTCGCGGACCTGCCCGGCGACACCCGCAACGTCGTGCTGACGCTCGCCCGCATCTGGACCACCGTGGCGACCGGCCGGATCCTGCCGAAGGACGCCGCCGCCGCGTGGGCGCTGCCCCGACTCGCGCCCCAGCACCGCCCGGTCCTCGAGCACGCCCAGTGGCTCTACCGGAACCAGACGTACGCCGACGAGACGTGGCCGGACGAGCTGCGTGCCGGCGTGCGCCCCTACGTCGACGAGGTGCTCACGCGCATCCGGGAGGCGTCACCCGAGTGACGCTGGGCGTCGCGCCCGGGCGCGTTCCCCGCGGGCGTCCTGCCCGCAGGCGCCGCGCTCGCCGGACCCCCGACCTCACGGTGTTCCGGCTTCAGGCGGCCTCCGTCCCCCAGGCGGCCCGGACCAGCGCGGGCAGCACGACGGCGGCCGGGCCCCGGAGGTTCACGTCGGCGACGCGGTCGAGCGCGGTCGGCTCCGGATTGACCTGCACGACGGTCGCGCCGTGCCGAGCCGCGACCGCCGGAATCTCCGCCGCCGGGTAGACGACGCCGGACGTGCCGACCGCCAGCAGCAGGTCACACTGCGCGGCCGCGTCGACCGCGGCCTTCAGGGCGTCGGCGGGCAGCGCCTCCCCGAACCACACGACGCCCGGCCGGACGAGTCCCCCACAGCCCGGGCAGGTGGGCGGAGGAAGCCGCTTCCCCTCCGCCGGCTCAACCACGTCGCCCTCACCGGCCGACGCCGCCGGCACCGCCGCCGGGGCGGCGCAGTCCGAGCAGCGCGGGGCGAAGAGGCTGCCGTGGAGCCGGATCAGCGCCGTCGAGCCGGCCCGCTCGTGCAGGTCGTCGACGTTCTGCGTGACCACCACCGTGCCCGGCACCTTCGCCTCGATGGCGGCCACCGCCACGTGCCCGGCGTTCGGTTGGGCCCGGCTGACCAGCGCCCGCCGCCACTCGTACCAGCCCCACACCAGCTCGGGATCGGCCCGGAACGCCTGTGGCGTGGCCAGCTCCTCGGGGTCGTAGCGCGCCCACAACCCGGTCAGCGCGTCGCGGAACGTCGGAATCCCGCTCTCGGCCGAGATGCCGGCCCCGGTGAAGACCACCACCCGCCGCGCCGCCCGCAGCGCCTCGCTCGCCCGCTCCAGCATCCCGCCATTGTGACCCAGCCCGGTCACCGGCGTCACCCGCGACTCCACAATGGACATTGCGACCGCGCCGGACTCATGGGCCGGGCGAGCAACGGGCGGCACCGCCGGTCCGGCGTCGGCCCGGAGCCCGCAAACGCGCGCCGTGGGCTCAGAATGGGCAGGTGAAACTCAAGCTCGACCTGCACGACATCTACAACCGCTCCGCGGACATCGACCGGGCGCTGACCGACATCATCGCCCAAGCGGTGGCGAAACGCGCCACGGTGGTCGAAATCATTCCCGGCAAGGGCTCGGGCGCGCTCAAGAAACGCGTGCTGCGCTTCCTGGCCCAGAAGGAGATCCGGGCCCTCTACCACCGGGTCGAGAAGGATTCGGACAACTTCGGCCGCCTCTTCGTCCACTTCCGGTGGACCGGCCGGGACCGCGCCAGGTAGCGGCCACGCCCGCGATGAACGCCCCGGGATGACCACGTGCGGGGCGACCGGATGGCGCGACCCACAATGATCGGATGCAGCTGTACGACCGCGCCTTCGCCGAGCTGGACACCGCCACCCTCTACGCCCTGCTGAAACTGCGCTCGGACATCTTCGTCGTCGAGCAGGCGTGCGCGTACCCGGAGCTGGACGGCCGGGACACCGAGCCGACCACGCGGCACCTGTGGTTCGCGGACGAGCCGACCGACCCGAAGGCGTACCTACGGATCCTCGCCGAGCCCGACGGCAGCGCCCGCATCGGCCGCGTGTGCACCGCCCCCTCCGCTCGGGGCCTCGGGCTGGCCCGACGGCTGATGGAGACCGCCCTGGCGCGCACGGGCGACCGGCCGTGTGTGCTGGACGCCCAGCGCTATCTGCTCGACTTCTATCGGTCGTTCGGCTTCACCGTCGCCGGCGAGGAGTACGTCGAGGACGGCATTCCCCATGTGCCAATGCGCCGATAAAGCAGCAATTGCCCCATGTCGCTCCGTGCCCGCTTCCGCGGCCGCTGGCCGGAATCGCCCGGGCATTCATACCGGTGAGCGCGACGGCGGCTGCTTTCGGCACAATGGCGGTCATGCCCTCCTTCGCCCCGCCGGTTCGCCGGCCCGTCACGGTCGCCCTGCTCGCCCTCGCCGCAGTGTGCCTGACCCTGGTGACGGCCGCGCTGTGGAACCCCTGGCGGCTCACGGCCCTGCACCCGCTCGCCACCACGGGTGGGTCGGTGGCGGTGCTGACCCTCGCCGGGGCGCTCGTCGCTACGACCGGCCTGCTCATGGTGGCCCACACCGCCCGCCGGGCCCTCATCGGGCTCGTCGTGGCGCTGGTGGCGGTGCCGGCGCTCTCGGTCGGGCTGCCGGTGGTCACGCTCGGCGACACCTTCCGCGACCGGCGCATCGCGGCCGAGCGCGTCCTGGCGACGTCGCCGGAAGGGGGCTACTCCGTGGTGGCGCTCACCTACGTCGACGGCGCGACCGACCTGGTCGTGCGCAGCCGGCGCGGGATGCTCAGCCGCGAGGCCGCGGCCCCGGTGGCCCGGTGCTCGTACGACCCGTTCCGCTCCGACGCCCCACCCCCGGCACCGCCCGGCGGCCTGCCCCCGGAGTCGGTGCACTTCACCGCCGAGGACCGCGTGGCCGTGCCGATCGTGGTCGACGACGTCACGGTGACGGTGTGGTTCGACGGCGCCTCGCTGCACCCCGAGCGAACCATCGCCATGTGTGATGAGTAGCCGGATCAGGGTCCTCGCGACCGACCTCGACGGCACCCTGCTCGACAGCGACTCGCGACTGTCGGAGCGCACCCGGGTGGCGCTGCGGGCCGTCCGCGCCGCCGGCTGCCGGATCGTCCTCGCCACCGCCCGGCCGGTCCGGACCGTGGACCGCATCTTCGGCTCCGAGCCCCTCTACGACGCCGCGATCTGCGCCAACGGGGCCGTCGAGTACGACCCGGTCAGCGGGCGGATGGCCATCACCCGTCCCCTGCTGCCGGACCTCGCGGCCGACGTGATGAAGCGGATCGACGACCTGCTGCCCGGAGTCGCGTACGCGGTGGAGACCGGACGTCGGGTGCTGCACGAGGTCGGCTACGGCTACCGCCCGTCGCTGGACTCCGAGCGTTACCCCGTCCGCACCCGGGCCGAGCTGGTCGCCGAGCCGCTGGTGAAGCTGATGGCGTTGGTGCCCTCCGGCGACCCCGCAACGGCCTGGGCGCGGCTGTCGGCGAGCCTCGCCGACCTCGTGGCCTGCACCTGGTCGGCCGGGCACGGGCCGGCCGACCACGCCTACCCGGCCATCCTCGAGCTCTCCGCCCCGGGCGTGTCCAAGGCGGCCGCGCTGGCCGACCTGTGCGCCCGCTGGGGTGTCGACCCGGCCGAGGTAGCGGCGGTCGGCGACGCGCCCAACGACCTGCCCATGCTCGCCTGGGCCGGCACCGCCTACGCGGTCGCCAACGCACACCCCGAGGTGCTCGCGGCCGCCCATCACCGGTTGCCGGGCAACGACGAGGACGGAGTGGCGACCCTCCTGGAGAGCCTGCTCCGCTGAGCGCGAGGAACCGGCCGCGCCGACGTCGCGACCCCCGACCGACGCGGGCCGCCCGCCCCGGCATCCACGCCGGGCCCGGGGCGTCCGGAGGTTACGGCAACGCGGCGACGATCTCCTGGAGGGGACGGCGCCGGCCGGTGAAGAACGGGACCTCCTCGCGCACGTGCCGGCGGGCTCCGGCGCCGCGCAGCGCACGCATCAGGTCGACGATGCGGTGCAGCTCGTCCGCCTCGAACGCGAGCAGCCACTCGTAGTCGCCGAGCGCGAACGAGGCGACCGTGTTGGCCCGCACGTCCGGGTAGTCCCGCGCCATGTGACCGTGCTCGGCGAGCAGGGTCCGGCGCTCCTGCTCCGACAGGAGGTACCACTCATAGGAGCGGACAAACGGGTAAACACACAAATATGTACGTGGCTCCTCGCCGGCCAGGAAGGCGGGGACGTGGCTGCGGTTGAACTCGGCGGGCCGGTGCAGCCCGGCGTTCGACCAGACCGGCGCGAGGTGCGTGCCGAGTCGCGTGCGGCGCAACCGACCGTACGCCTCCTGCAGCGCGTCGATGCTCGGTGCGTGCCACCACACCAGAAGGTCGGCGTCGGCCCGCATGCCCGTCAGGTCGTACGTGCCGCGGACCACGACGTCCTTGGCCGCCATCTGGTCGAACAGCTCGTCGACCTCCCGCGCCAGGTCCTCGCGGGACGTCGGTCCGAGCGGGGTGGCGACCCGGAACACCGAGTACATCGTGTAGCGGATGGCGGCGTTGATCGCGTCCAGATCGGGTCCGCTCGCCTGCGGTGCCGTGCTCATGCTCGCCATCCTGCCACCTGCGGCGAGGCCGGCGGGTAGGGCCGTACGTCCTTGTGGCCGACCTAATCGTGAAGCGCCCGCCACACCTGCTCGGCGGCGGCCTCGCCCGACCGCACACAGGCGGCGATCCCCACCCCGTCGAACGCGGCGCCGGCCAGGCCGAGCGTCGGCGGCAGCGCCGACCGGGCCGCCGCCACCCGCGCCACGTGGCCCACCCCGTACTGTGGCAGCGCGCCACCCCACCGGGTGACCCGTGCCGCCTGCGGCGGCGGCAGTGGCGTGCCGACGAGCCGCGGCAGCTCGGCGCGGACGAGGTCGACCAGGCTCTCATCGGTGAGCTGAAGTACGTCGTTGTCGCCGTAGCGGCCCAGTGACGCCCGGACGATGACGGCGTCGGCCCCGAGGTGGGGCCACTTCGAGGTCAGGAACGTCACCGCCTTCACCGCGTACCCCTGGCCGGCCGGCACCAGGAACCCGGACAGCGACGGTAGGACGGTCCCGGCCGGCAGGGCGAGCGTCACCAGCGCCACGCTCGCGTAGGGCAGCTCCCCGACGGCCGCGGCCGCCGCCGCGTCGACGGCCCGCAGCAGCCGGGCAGCCGGTGTCGCCGGCACGGCGAGCACGACCGCATCGGCGTCGATTTCCGCCTCGCGCCCCGCCGCGCCCGTCCGCACCCGCCAACCCGACGCCGTCGGCTCGACGGCGCGCACCGTCTGGCCCAGCTCCACCCGGGCCCGCGCGGCCCCGGCCACCGCGGTGACGTACCGGCTCAGGCCACCGGCGACGCTCGCGAACACGGGCGTACCCCCGGGCCGGGGCGCGGCCCGCATGGCCCGGGCCACGGCGTCGCGCAGCGTGCCCGCCTCCTGGGCGGCCCGGTGCAGCCCCGGGATGGTCGCCCGCAGCGACAGGTCGTCGGCCCGCCCCGCGTAGACCCCGCCCAGCAGCGGGTCGACCAGGCGCTCCACCACCGCGTCGCCGAGCCGGGCCCGGACCAGGGCCCCGACCGAGACGTCCTCGTCCGGGGCCAGCAGCGGCCGGCCCGCGTCGGCGTCGGCGCCGGTCACCGGGGCGATGCCGGCCACCGTGGCCGGGTCGGCGGGAATGCCCATGAGCGTGGCGCCCGGGATCGGGCGCAGGTCCGCGTCGATGGCCAGGGCGGACGGCACCGGCGCCGGGTGGACCAGGGCGTCGGTCAACCCCAGGCGTCCGGCCAGCCTGAGGGCCGCGGACTCGGCGCCGGCCTCGCGCATGAGGAAGGTCTCGGCCCCGGTCTCGACCGGCGCGCCCACGAACGGCTGCGTGCAGATCTTGCCGCCGAGGCGGTCGGCCCGCTCCAGGAGCACGATCTCCAGCTCGGGGCCGAGTTCGCGCAGCCGATGCGCCGCCGCCAGTCCGGCGATCCCTCCGCCCACCACGACAACTCGCTGTGCCACGGCCCTAATGCAACCCCGCCCCCTCCGGGGCTCGACCACCGGGGCCGGCCGACGTGCGGTCGCCCTCCCCGCCGGCGTCCGCTACCGACGCAGCTCGCGGACCACGGCGCGGTCGCCCCGGCCTTCCTGGCCTCGTAGCGGGCCGTGTCGATGTCTTGCAGGAGCTCGGTCGAGGTGATGGTCCTCTCGCTGGCGATGACCAGGGCGCCGACGCTGGCCGAGATCCGGAGTCGCTGCGAGTCGAAGACGTACGCTCCGACCGCCCGGTACGGCGCCAGCGGAGACTTCACCACGCTGGGGAAATCAGCAGCACCGGTCGCGCGAGACGAGTGACGTGCAGATCCAACCGCCGGGGCCCGGTCGGACCCCGGCGGTGACCTAGGCGGCCTCGCCCGACACGTCGGGCCGCAGCCGAACTGCCCGCCGTGCCACCTGGGCGACCACACCGACGGCCAGCATGGTCGCGAGCACCAGCGGGACGCGATGGTCCACTACGGACACCAGCGCCGCACCGAGCGGGAGGCCCAGCGCCGGCGGGGCGAAGACGAGCATGCTGGCGGAGCCGGTCACCGTCCCCAGCATCGCGGGCGGGGTGTGGCGCTGGACGGCGGTCAGCGCGGCGACGACGGTCAACGTCAGACCGAGGCCGACGAGAGCGCTGCCCACGAGGGCCGTCGGCAGCCATCCGGTCGCATGGGCCAGGCACCCCAGCGCGAAGACCACCCCGGCGAGCAGGGCGACCGGCGCCTCGCCGCCGAACCGGGACATGAGCCAGCCGACCACCAGCCCGGCGACGATCGCGGCCCCGCCCTGGATCGACGACAGCACCCCGAGGAAGGCCGGAGGCCGGTGCAGCAGCTCGGCCACCACGCCGTACAGCCCGGCGGTGGCGATGCCCGAGCCGACCATGGCGAGGCTCGCCACGATCACCGGGCGCCACACCAACGGCTGCGTCCGGACGTACGCCAGGCCCGCGCGGATGTCCGTCCACATGCGACGACGGCCGGTGCTCCGGTCCGCCTCGCCGGGGACGACCAGGTAGAGGATCGCCCCGATCGCCAGGCAGCCGGCCGCCAGCGCCGCGACCGCCGCGCCGCCGGCGACGACGAAGAGGCCGGCGCCCACGAGCGGGGCCACGAGCTTGGTCGCCTCCTGGGTCCCGAGCCGGAAGCCGTTCAACGTGCCGAGCGAATCGCGGGGAACCGCGGCCACCACGAGCCGGGCCTCGGCGGCGTCGACGACGACGTAGTTCACGCCGTAGGCCAGCATGACGGCGAAGATGTGCCACACGTCGTCGGCACCGTCGACCGCGACGAGCGTCCCCAGCAGCGCCGCCAGGACGAGGTTCGACGTGACCAGCACCTGCCGCGCCGGCGCCCGGTCGACGAGGGCGCCCAGCACCGGCCCGAGCAGGGTGGGCGCGAAGACGAAGAACGAGGCGAGGGCGGCGAGCGCGCTCGACCCCGTCAACGTCATCACCCAGATGGCGGCGGCCAGGGTCATCGCGGTTCCACCGAGCCCGGCCACGAGCGAGACACACACGAACAGGACGGCACCGCGGTTCAATCGCACCACCCCCAGGACTTGAGCCGACGGCGCTCAATCCTGAAAGTTGCGCCTCCTGTTGTCAACCCTGCGCTCGCGCCTGCCTGACCGCCGACCGGAACCGACGCACGGCGGCGGCGAGCGCCGCCGGCAGCGGACCCGCCGGCATCTGGTCGAGGTCCTCAAGAGCGTTGTGGCACAAGGAAAACAGGCCGCTGGGTGGCGCGTCGAGCGCCGCCGCGAGGGTGGCGCGGGCAAGCCCGGCGCGGCTGTGCCGGCCGTCCCAGTCTCGATCGGACTCGATGCGTCGATACAGCGCGCGAGCGGCCCGGCGCAGCTCGACGAGGCGTTGCCCGCTCGCTTCGTCAACGATTCGTTGCTCTCGCCGGACGGCGCGCACCCGGACCGGATCGCGCGACGCACCGCCGCTGAGCCGCAGCCACCGCTGCTCGGCCGCCTGGCGGGTGGCCAGACCCAACGCCTGGGCGATGGCCGGCCAGGCGACGCCGAGGTCCCGCGCCAGCCCGATGAGCTCGCGTTCCACCCGGTCCAGGTCACGGCGGACCGCCGGCACCGATGCGAGCGCGGCCAGCACCTCGTCCGCGCCCGTACCCTCGGACGCCACCACGCGAACCGCCCGCCGGTAGGCCTCGATCGGCTCGTCAGCCATTCCCCCACCCTGCCGAACCGCCAGGGCCGACGTCAACGAACCGTTGCGTCAGGTCGGCGATGCTGCCGCCGGTTCAGCGGAGCCGCCTGCCCAAGCGCGGGTAGTCGAAAAGTGTCGCGTGCGACGGGTCACGGCCGCGCCGAGACCTCGTGGACGAGGTCGACGACGCGGGTCAGCACATCCGGGTCGGTCTCGGGAAGCACGCCGTGGCCCAGGTTGAAGATGTGCCCCGGGGCAGCCGATCCCTCCCGGAGCACCCGGCGGACCTCGGTCTCCACGACCGGCCACGGGGCGAGCAGGACGGCCGGGTCGAGGTTGCCCTGCACGGCACAGGACGGCCCGATGCGGGCCGACGCGACATCCAGCGGCGTCCGCCAGTCGACCCCCACGACCGTGGCGCCCACGTCCGCCATGGCCGACAGGAGCTGGGTGGTGCCGACGCCGAAGTGGATCCGCGGTACGTCGGGAAAGTCCGCAGCCAGGCCGGCGAAGACCGCGGCCGAGTGGGGCGCGACGAAGCGTCGGTAGTCCACCTCGGACAGAGCCCCGGCCCAGGAGTCGAACAGCTGCACCGCGGACGCGCCCGCCGCGACCTGCACCCGCAGGAACTCCAGCGTGATCTCGGCCAGCCGCTCGCAGAGGGCGTGCCACAGCGGCGGGTCGCCGTACATGAGGGCCTTCGTGCGCGCGTGCTCGCGGGACGGTCCGCCCTCGATCAGGTACGAGGCGAGGGTGAACGGGGCGCCGGCGAAGCCGATCAGCGGCACCGGCCCCAGCTCGCGCACCACGAGCCGGACGGCCTCGGCGACGAAGTCCACATCGGAGGCGGTCAGGGGCCGGATCGCGGCGACGTCGGCCCGGTCCCGCACCGGGCGAGCGACCACCGGTCCGACGCCGGGCGTGATGTCCAGGTCGATGCCCGCCGCGGCGAGCGGCACCATGATGTCGGAGAAGAGGATCGCGGCGTCCACGCCGTGCCGGCGCACGGGCTGCAGCGTCAGCTCGCAGGCCAGGGCCGGGTCGCGGCAGGCGTCCAGCATCCGGGTCCCCGCTCGGGAGGCGCGGTACTCGGGCAGTGACCGCCCCGCCTGGCGCATGAACCAGACGGGCGTGTAGTCCACCGGCTCGCGCCGGCACGCCCGCAGCAGGGCGGCGACGGGACTGACGTCAACGGCAGTCGATCCTGGGCTCATCGCCTGCCATCCTCCCACGCACCCACCCGGCACTCCCGCCCGGACCAGCGAAAGTAACTGTGCGTAGTCGCAATCCTTCGGCGTGCCGTGGCCACCGGATCGCCATCCGAGGTCATAGGCTCACCTCGTGTCGCCCTCGACCGCCGTGCCCGCCATCTTCGCCCAGGCCGTCCGTGGCCTGCGGTCGGTACGGCCCCGCCCCGAGATCACCCTCGAGGAGGTGAACCCGCCCGCCCGGCTGGCGCCGTACGCGTTCGCGATGTTCGCGACGGTGCACCGCGACGGTGCCGAGGTGGCGAGCGGGCGCCTCGTGCTGCTGCACGACCCAGCAGGCCACGAGTCGTGGGACGGGACGCTGCGCCTGGTGACCTACGTGACGGCTGAGATCGACCCGGAGATGGCGGCTGATCCGCTACTGCCCGAAGTCGGATGGAGCTGGCTCACCGATGCTCTCGACACGCACCACGCGCTGTACAAGGCACCGTCGGGCACGGTGACCCAGACGCTGTCCACCCGCTTCGGTGACCTGGCCGGCACGCCGCCGACCGCCGACATCGAGATCCGCGCCTCGTGGACTCCGGTCGACCGCGGGATGGAGGCCCACCTGCAGGCGTGGTGCTCGCTGCTCGCCTCCACGGCCGGGCTGCCGCCACCCGGAGTGGTCGCCCTCCCTCGCCGATCCTGAGGTACCGGCGCCCCGGCCGGGGTGCGCGGCACCGTGGCCGCCGGCCCCGGGTGCTCCTGGCCCGGGGCCGCACTGTGTCCGTCGGTGGGGGCCGCGCGATGGCGCGCCAGGCCGCACGCGTTGCGGGCCGTACGTCCGGTGACCGTACGCGCGCCGGGCCGTACGCGCGTCGGGCCGGCCTGGGCCGGCCCACCTCCACGCCGGCCGACCCGGACGTCGGGCTACAGGTACCGCTCGGCCGCGCGGCACACGCGGGACGCCTCCAGCCGAGCCTCCTCTGTCTGCGGCGTCTGCTCCCCTTCGGCGGCCGCCACGACGTCGAAGAAGTTGTAGATGGCCGTCAGGCAGTCGGCGAGCGCGTCCCGCTCGGCCTGCAGGTCGGCCAGGTCCTCGTCGGCGCGCCGCAGGCCGCGCTCGGTCGCGTCGAGCTGGCGCTGCACCTCCGCCGCCGTGGCCTCCATGGCGGCGATCTGCTCCGACAGTCGCCTCGACTCCTGCTGCTCGCGGACGTAGAGCACCGCGAGCACGCCGCTGGCCACCACGAACAGGCCCAGCAGGATCGACAGCCAGGTGACCGCCACCCGGCGGTTGCCGCTTGGGGCACGCGGGGTCGGCACGGGCACGTAGAGGGCGCTGACCGGCATCGCCGGCATCACGGACGCGGGGTCGTACGCCGGCGGGGCGGGCTGGAACGGGGGCAGGCCGAAGGCCGGCGCCGGCGGCATGGCCGGAGCACCCGGCGCGGGCAGGGCTCCGACGGCCGCGGCCGACCCGTTCTGGGGGACCGGCGCGGGCTGGACGGGCGCAGGCTGGGCGGGCGAGGCCGGGGCGGGCACAGGCTGGGCCGGCAGGGCCGGGGCCGGCAAGGGCTGGGCCGGCAGGGCCGGGGCCGGCAAGGGCTGGGCCGGCGCGGGCTGGGTGGGCCCGGGTAGAGCCGGCACGGCGCCCGACGTCACGGCGCTCGACGTCACGGCGCCCGACGGCTCCGGAACACCAGCGGTCTTTGTCTGGTCCGGCGACGGGGCTTCGCCGGAAGCGGCCGGGACGACGGAGCCCGCGGTCGACTCACCGGCGGCGGAGGAAGCGGCCTCGTCGGACGGGGAAGCGTCGGCGGACGAGGGAGCGCCGGCCGACGAGCCAGCGCCGCCGGCGGGGGTGGCGCCGGCCGAGGAGGAGGCGTCGGGCGTCGGCGCGACGGCGGCGGCCGGGACCGGTGCCCCGGAGGAGGCCGGGAGAGACGAGTCGGCGGCCGGGGTGGCGGGACCGGGGACGGGCGGTGCGGCGGGGGCCGCTTCCGGGGGCGTGCTCATGGTTCTCCTCGTCGAAGGCCTGCTTCCGTCAGCTTGGCGGATTTACGTCGGTCGCAACAGACCCTGACGGCGACGGACCGTGGACGCGGGATCGTCGCGGCGTAACCACGACGTACGCTCGGGAACCCCCCGTTTACACGGGCGGAACAAACCGTACCGTGGGGGGGTGACCGACGAGACGCCACGGATTTCACCGGCGGGCCTCGACGGCCCGTCGGCCGAGTCCCAGGCGCCCGAAGCCTCGGCATCGCCGGCCATCGTGCTCACCGCACCGCGCGACGGTACACCAGAACCGGTCGATACGCCGGCCGGGCTCGCCCGCGCCGCCGAGCTGCTCGCAAACGGGACCGGTCCGGTCGCCGTCGATGCGGAGCGGGCGTCGGGGTACCGCTACACCCACCGGGCCTACCTGGTCCAGCTCCGCCGCGAGGGCGCGGGCACGATCCTCATCGACCCGATCCCGTTCGAGGATCTGAGCGTGATCGCGGCGGCGATCGCCGACGCCGAATGGGTGCTGCACGCCGCCAGCCAGGACCTGCCGTGCCTGGCCGAGCTCGGCCTGGTCCCGACCCGGCTGTTCGACACCGAGCTCGCCGCCCGGCTCGCGAACCTGGAACGCGTGGGCCTGGCCGCGCTCACCGAGCAGCTACTCGGCTTCGCCCTGGAGAAGCACCACTCCGCGGCGGACTGGTCCACCCGACCCCTGCCGCCGGCGTGGCTGTCCTACGCGGCGCTGGACGTCGAGCTGCTCATCGACCTGCGCGACAAGCTCGAGGCCGAGCTCACCGCCCAGAACAAGCTCGCCTGGGCCCAGGAGGAGTTCGAGTACCTGGTGGCCACCGCGGGCCGGCCGGCCCCGCCCCGCCCCGACCCGTGGCGGCGGACGTCCGGCATCCACAAGGTGCGCGGCGCCCGGGCGCTGGCCCGGGTCAGGGCCCTGTGGTACGCCCGCGACCGCGTCGCCCAGCGGCGTGACTCCGCCCCCGGCCGGGTGCTGGCCGACTCGGCCATCATCGCCGCGGCCGAGGCCGACCCGACGACCGAGCGGGAGCTGCTGGCCATCCAGGGCTTCGGCGGGCGCTACGTACGCCGGCTCGCCCCGGTCTGGCTCGACGCGCTGGAGGAGGCGCGCCGGCTGGACGAGTCGGAGCTGCCCACCCCGACGGTCTCCGAGGGCCCACCGCCCCCGCACCGCTGGGCCGAGCGGGACCCGGTCGCGGCCGCCCGGCTGGCCCGCTGTCGGGAGGTGGTGACCCGGCTCGCCACGCACCATCGCCTGCCGCCGGAGAACCTCATCGCCCCGGACACCGTGCGCCGGCTCGCCTGGACGCCGCCGGACCCGGTCTCCGAGGCGTCGGTCGACCAGGCCCTGGCCGCCGCCGGGGCGCGGCGGTGGCAGCGGGGTCTGCTCGCCGCGGCGCTCGCCGAGGCGCTCGCGGCGCCCGCCGACCCGGCGTCAGGAAAGGCCTCCTCCTGACATCCCGGGTGTCAGGGAAGGCGTCCGCAGAGCCGCGGGTCAGGCCAGGCCGGCCTCCTTGGCGATGATGGCGGCCTGCACCCGCGAGGTGCAGCCCAGCTTGGCCAGCACCCGGGACACGTGGGTCTTCGCGGTCGCCTCGGTGATGCCGAGCGTGGCGGCGAGGTCGGCGTTGGAGAGTCCGCGGCCCAGCGCGGCCAGCACGTCCCGTTCCCGGGCGGTGAGCTGGTCCAGCTCGGCGCGCGGGCCCTGGCCGGCGGCCCGATCGGCCGTCGCGAAGGTGGCGAGCACCCGCCGGGTCAGCTCGGGGGCGAGCACGCCGTCGCCGGCCGCGACCCGCCGGACCGCCTCGACGAGCGCGGGCGGCTCGACGGTCTTGAGCAGGAACCCGGCGGCGCCCGCCCGCAGCGCCCCGAACACGTACTCGTCGATATCGAACGTCGTCAGCACCAGGACGTCGGCGTAGCCGGCCTGCGTGATCGCCCGGGTGGCGGCGATGCCGTCGGTGCCCGGCATCCGAATGTCCATCAGCACGACGTGGGGCCGCAACGCCGCGGCCTGGCGGATCGCCACCGCGCCGTCGGCCGCCTCCCCCACGACCTCGATGTCGTCGGCCGCGTCGAGCACGAGCCGCAGCCCGGCCCGGATGGTCGCGTGGTCGTCGGCGATCAGCACGCGCACCGGGTTCGGCGTGGTCATGACACCCGGCCCGGGTCGCTCACCCCGGCCAGCGGCAGCAGCGCGTGCACGCGCCAGACGTCGCCGTCCCGCCCGGCCGTCAGCGTGCCGCCGATCATGCTGGCTCGCTCCCGCATCCCCGCCAACCCGGTTCCCGCGCTCACCCCACGATCATCGACGCCGGCCGGGGCCGCCGTCAGCGGGTTGGTCGTCAGCGTGTTGGTCGTCAGCGGGTTGGTCGTCAGCGTATTGGTCACGGTGAGGGCGAGGTGGTCGCCGACCGGTCGGACGTCCACCTCGACCCGCGCGCCCGGCGCGTGCTTGCGGGCGTTGGTGAGGGCCTCGGAGACGATCCGGTAGGCGGCCTGGTCCACCACCGACGGCAGCTCGACCGGCGTCACCTCGGCGGTGACCTCGAGGCCGCCGGCCCGGGCCGCCTCGACCGCCTGGGGCAGCTGGGCGAGTCCCGCCGGAACGACGGTGTCGTCGCCGCCCCCGCGCAACACCGTGATCATCGACCGCATCTCCTGCAGGGCGGCGAGGCTGCTCTCGCGGACGGCCCGCAGCGCCGCCCGGTCGCGCTCGGCATCCGGCGGGTGGGCGAGCGCGGCCGCCGCGTGGATGGCGGTCGTCGACAGGTGCGAGGCCACCGCGTCGTGCAGCTCCCGGGCCATCGCGGTCCGCTCGGCGTACACGGCCTCGCGCCGCGCCTGCTCGGCGGTGAGCTCACCGAGCTCGCGCTGCACCCGTACATTGGCCGACCACCACAGGGGCAGGACGAGCAGGGCGATGAGCTGCAGGCAGACCGCGGCCGTGTTCTGCAGGCTCCCGGTGACGAGGGCGGTGAGCACCGTGGCGGTGCCGATGATCACGAACACCGCGGTCGCGAGGCCGGCCCGGGCCCGGGCCGAACCGTACAGCCCGACCGAAAACATCGCGTCGAACAGCACCATCACGATCGCGAGGCTTCCCCCGAGACCCACGTCGGCGAGCACGACGAGCACGCAGACGCCGAGGACCGCCACCGGGTGACGTCGCTTGACCAGCAGGCTCAGGCAGCCGACCGCCAGGGGCCCCAGGTACGCCCACGCCGGTATGGCGCGGTCGGACAGCCAGGGCCACGGCGCGAACCCGGTGAAGCCGATCAGGTCGACCGTCGCGCCAACGGCGAACGTCGACGCCGCCGTCACCCGGTCCTGTAGCCGAGGACTGGCCCGCCACCGCGCGGTGAGCTCCTGCCGAAGCCGTGCCACCCGCATGCGCCTATCCCAGCACGCCCCGTTCCGCCCCGACCTCAGTCGAAAGATGTACGGCGGCGGACAACCTTCCGCCGACGACGAACCCACGCGACGCCCGCATCGTGGACGCCATGGATCTCGCCCTGGTCGCCCCCCTCGTGGTGCTGGCGCTCATCGACTCCACCAGCTTCGGCACCCTGCTGATCCCGATCTGGCTGATGCTGCACCCCGGCCCGCTGCGCGCCGGGCGCCTGCTCGTGTTCCTCGGTACGGTCGCGACGTTCTACTTCGCGGTCGGCGTGGCCGTGGCCGCGGGCGCCAGCGCCCTGCTGCCGAACCTCGCCGCGATCGCCGACAGCCGTCCGTTCCTGTGGGTTCAGCTGACCCTCGGGGTCGCCCTGGTCTTCCTGAGTTTTCGGATAGGGAAGAAGAAGGAGGGCCAGGAGGGCGGCGGCCGGCTGTCCCGCTGGCGGGAGCGGGCGCTGAACACGGGCAGCGTGGCGGGCCTGATCGGGCTCGCGTTGACCGCGGTCGCCATCGAGCTGGGCAGCATGCTGCCCTACCTGGCCGCGATCGGGCTGATCACCACCGCCCAGCTGCCGATCGTGCAGATCGTCGCGATCATGGCCGGCTACTGCCTGGTGATGGTCCTCCCGGCCCTGGTCCTGCTCGGGTTGCGCCTCGGGCTGCGGCGCCGGATCGAGCCGCTGCTCCAGCGGATCAGCCGGTGGCTGGCCAACAGCGAGACCCTGGCCTGGGTGGTGGGCATCGTCGGCTTCCTGCTCGCCCGCGACGCGGTGGCCCGCCTCGGGCTCCTCGGCGGCGCCATCCAGCCCGGAGAACTCGGCGACTGGGGCGGGTTCCTGGACCGGGACGGGTCGTAGCGGGCGCCGCGGCCGGTGTCATGATCACGGTGAGGCACCCAGCCACTTTGGTGGGCGTTTCCGCCTCACCGCGATCACACCCCATGACCACGGTGAGGCACTCATGCGGCATACGCCACCCACCCCGCCTCACTGCGATCATGGGGCCCATGACATGCCCCGACGTCGACCCGTGGGGTGGATCGGGGCGAACGCTAGCCCTTCAGGCCGGTGTGGGCGAGGCCCTCGATGAACTGCCGCTGGGCGAGGACGAAGACGATGAGCACCGGCACCGCCGTCAACGACGCCGCCGCGAGCTGGACGTCCCACATCGGACCGCCGTACGCGTCGGTGAACTGCGTGAGCGCCTGGGGCAGCGTGAACTTCTCCGGAGTGGACAGATAGACGATGGGCTCCAGGTAGAGATTCCAGCTGTGCAGGAACGTGAAGATGGCGACCGCCCCCAGCGCCGGCCGCGACAGCGGTAGCACGATGCGCCAGAAGGTGGCGAACCGACCCAGGCCGTCGACCCGCGCCGCCTCCTCCAGCTCCATCGGCAGGCTGATGAAGAACTGCCGCATGATGAACGTCGCCAGCACGCTGGGCGCGCCGAAGATGGGCACCAGGATCAGCGGCCAGTGCGTGTCGATGAGGTCCAGCCGGAGGAACAGCTGGAACAGCGGCACGATCGTCACCTCGCTCGGGATGAGCAGGCCGGCGAGGACGACGAGGAACAGCACGTTCTGACCGCGGAAACGTATCCGGGCGAAGGCGTAGCCGGACAGCGAGGCGACCGCCATCGTGCCGATCGTCACGACCAGCGCGATGTAGAGGCTGTTGAAGTACTGCCGCTCGAACGGCTGGATCTCGAACACCCGCTGGTACGCCTCCAGCCGCGGGCTGCTCGGCCACAGCCTCGGCGGGTAGGCGAAGATCTCCGAGACCGGCTTGAAGGATGACGTCACCATCCACCACGTCGGGAACACGAACGGGATGGCGAGCACCATGAGCGCTCCGTAGAGCACCAGCTTGGCGCGCGTCGAGAGGCTACGACTCATGGAAGACCCACCTCCGGCGCATGCGCCACTGCAGGATCGTCAGCGCGCCCACGATGACGAACAGCAGCAGCGCCAGCGTCGCGCCATAACCGAAGTGATGGAACTGGAACGCCTGCTGGTAGAAGTAGTAGACGAGCACGGTCGTCGCGTTCCCCGGACCACCCTGCGTGAGCACGGCGATCTGGGCGAACACCTGCAGGGAGCCGATGACCGTGATGATCGAGGTGAGCAGGATGGTCGGGCTGATGAGCGGAACCGTGATGCGCCAGAACTGCCGCCACCGCCCGGCCCCGTCCACCTCGGCCGCCTCGTAGATCTCGCTCGGCACGCCCTGAAGGGCGGCGAGGAACAGCACCATGTTCAGGCCGACGTTCTTGAAGACCTGGACCATGATGACCGACCACATGGCGGTGCCCTCGCCGCGCAGCCAGTTCGGCCCGTCGATGCCGACCAGCCGCAGCAGGGCGTTGATGCCGCCGTCGTCCTGCAACAGGAATCCCCACACGATCGTCCAGGCGACCAGCGAGACCACGACCGGTGAGAAGAACAGCGTGCGGAACACGATCGTGCCGCGCAGTCGTTGATTGAGCAGCACCGCGAGCAGCAGCGCGAGGCTCAGGTTGAACACGACGAGACCGGCCGAGAACAGCCCGGTGGCGCGCAGTACGCCGGGCAGGTTCTGGTCCTCCAGCAGCGCCTGGTAGTTCTCGCCGCCGACGTAGGTGAACGTGCCGGCGAGCACGTTCCACTCGTGCAGGCTGTACCAGATCACGAGCACCAGTGGGATGACCACGAAGACGGCGGTGCCGAGCAGCTGCGGCGTGATGAACAGGTATCCGGCCAGATGGTCCCGGCGGCGGCTGGTCCAGAAGGGACGCCGCCGCGGGGTGGGCCGGGACTCGGCCCGACCCACCCCCATCGGCGTGCTGGTCATGGACATGGGACGGGAGGTTTCCTAGTCGGCCAGCAGGGGCTGGATACGCGAGCAGACATCGGCGAGCACCGCCTCGACGTCCGCGTCCGCGGTCCACAGTGGATCAAGCGCGGCCCGGACCTCCTGGGCGATCTCGGCCGCCCCCGCGTGGCTGGGCTTCACCACACCGGTGCTGATGCCGTCGATGACGACGCTCTGCAGCTGCTCCGGCGTCAGCTTCGGGTTGGTCTTCGCCAGCGTCTCCGCGGTCAGCAGCGACTGGCGGGGCGGCGGGAAGAACTGGGCGAGCTTGGCCGAGTTCTCGGGGTTGGTGAAGAACGCCAGGAAGTCGACCGCCACGTCGGCGTGGGCGCTCTGCCGCAGCACCCCGAGGCCGGCCTGGCCGATGACCGCGTACTCACCGGCGGGGCCGGCGGGCAGCGGCACCAGGTCCCAGGCGAAGGTGTCGTCCAGGAGGGAGGCGCGCGAGATCTGGGTCACCGTCATCGCCGCCTCACCGGCGAAGAAGTCGGCCGACGTACCCGGGCCGGGCAGCGCCTGCTTGACGAAGATGGCCTCGTGCAGCGTGGTCATGGCCTCGACCATCTCCGGGTCGGTGAAGCCGCAGGTGCGACCGTCCTCGCTCCAGGCCCGGGCGCCCCAGCCGCGGAAGAAGGTCGACAGGTTGTCCCAGTTGCGGTACTCGAAGTCGCGGATGACCAGGCCCGCCTTGCCGGTCGTGGCGTGCACCGCCGCCGCGGCCTCGATCACCCGGTCCCAGGTCCACTCGCCCGCGGCGATGAGCTCCGCGGCGGTGGGCTGGCCGGCCGCCGCCATGAGGTCGTTGTTGACGAACACCCCGAACGGCGACGTCGAGAACGGGTAGGCGTACAGCTCTCCGTCGTGCTGCCACAGCCGCAGCGGGGCCTCCGCCAGGTCGTCGTACTCGTAACCGTCCATGCTGGACAGCTTCTCCGACAGCGGCACCAAGGCTCCGGAGGTGACGAAGTCCGGCGCGGAGTTCTCGAAGATCCAGGCCAGGTCGGGGGCGTTGCCGCCCGCGATCTGCGTGGTCAGCGCCGTGGTGTACGTGTCGAACGGCAGCGGGTCGAAGGTGATCGACTCGACGTTCGGGTGGGCCGCGATGTACTCCTGGGCGATCTCGTTGAACAGTGCCAGGTGCGCCTCGTTCGCCGACCAGATCGTCATGCGGAGGCTGATCGGGCCGCTCGATGAATCGTCGCCACCGCCGCAGGCGGCCAAGGCGGTCATGCTGACGAGCGCCGCGGCGGCACCCGCCCATACCTTTCGTTTCATGGACGTGCTCCTCAATGGGTTCACTAGTAACCCGCGATCTCGGGCCAGCGCAGGGGAACGCCGGCGGCCGTGATGCGGTCCTGAAAGTCGGCCAGCAGACGTGGGGTGTTGCGGACCGCGCGCGGAGACTCGCCCCGCGCCAGACAGAAGTCGGCGAGCAGGCCGGCGACCTCGCCGATGTTCCACTCGACCGGGTGCAGCCGGTAGCACCCGTTGGTGATGTGGGTGGTGCCGATGTTCTTGGCGGCCGGTATGAGGTTCTCGACGCGCCGGGGAATCAGCGCACCGAGCGGAATCTCGAACGGGCAGCAGGCGACGTCGATGTAGTTGTCACCGCCCGTGGACGGATGCAGGTCGATGCGGTACATGCCGATCCCGACCGAGTCGGGGTACTTCACGGCGCCGTGCGCCCCGCGGACCGCCAGCGACACGTCCTGCTCGACGACCGTGTACTCGGCCCGGATCCGGCGCGACTCCCGGATGTACGGCGCCTGGGCCAGCCCGTCACGGCCGCCCGTGATGTCCCCCCGCAGCCGCAGCCCGGGATACCCGGTGCCGCCGTCCGGCCGCGGCGCCTCGGTCTGCAGCCAGTACAGCACCGAGAAGGACAGCTCGCGCGCCCGCTGCAGGTGGGTCTGCGCGTCCGGCACGTCGATGACCGGGCCCTCGAAGTAGTCGATCATCGGCCAGTTGACCAGCGTGATGTCGCTGGCGTACGCGCCCTCGACGAAGTTTCGCCGCGCGGCGATCCGCCGGAAGGTCCACAGGTTGCCGTCCCCGGGGTTGACGCGCTGGTCGGCGTTGACGGACAGCGGGTCGTCATCAGGGTTGGGCGTGAAGCTCCGCTCGACGATCTCGAGGGTGCGCGGGCTGGGTGAGCGCCAGGACAGCAGCCGGTCGCCCCAGAACCCGGGCTTGTACTCGCGCCAGAAGTCGTAGCTCGCGGGCCGGTCGATGGTGTGGTCCCCGTCGACGTGGTCGATGGCGAAGCACACCGAGACGGCCTGCATGTTCAGCGGCTGGGCCTGCTCCGGCGCACTCGGCTCGCCGGTCTCCTGCCGCGACTCGAAGCCGGTGACGTACTCCGTGCCGGTGAGCGGCAGCAGCTCCCCGGTCTCGGTGGCGTCGAGGATGTACGGCGCGGTGAGCTCAATCTCCTCGCCGCCGTCCCGATGGCGTACGGTCACGCCGAGCACGCGGTCGCCGTCGACAGCCGCCGCCACCGGGCGGTAGGGCTGCAGCACGGTGAGCCGCCCGCTGCCCCGATAGGGCGCGAGCATGGCCTCGATGACCGCGAGCGAGACCCGTGGTTCATGGCACAGCCGGCTCACCCAGCCCGCCCCCGGGTTGAGCTCGACCCATGCGCGGGAGCGCTCGGTCAGGGGATAGTAGCGGCGGTAGTAGTCACGGATGCCGTTGCGGAGGGCCCGGTAGCTCGCGGTCGCCCCGAACTGCTCGATCCAGGTGTGCTCGTCCGGGGGCACGGCCTGGCTGGTGAGCTGACCGCCGAGCCAGTCGTACTCCTCGGTCAGGATGACGGTCCGACCGGCCCGGGCCGCGGCGAGGGCGGCCGCCACCCCGCCGAGGCCGCCGCCGACGACGAGTACCTCCGCACGCAGTTGCTTCACGTGATTCCTTCCGATGGGGACACCCCGCCGCTCAGTCGCGGGCGGGGACTTCAGGTGCGCCGAGGGTGCTCCCCTCGACCAGTTCGCAGGGCAACAGGATCTGGGGGACGGGTTCGGGCGGGGAGTCGAGCCGGGCGGCCAGAACCTCCACCGCGCGCCGGCCCATCTCCTCGCGAGGGATGCGGAAACTGGTGAACTGGGTCGTGCTCGACACCGGCGTGGTCGGCTCGCCCAGCGTCACAATGGACAGTTCGCCCGGGACCGTCAGGCTGCGCGCCCGGGCCAGCTCGTGCAGGGCGACGGCGGTCGGCGTGTCCTCGACGAAGAGGACCGTGACCCGCTCGGCCAGGGCGGCGTCGAGCACCGCGGCGACCCGCGCCATCTCGGGCCGGTCCGGCTCCGGCCCAGCCGTCGCGGTCCGGGGTGTCTTCGCTCGGCCGGTCGCCTGCCGCGGCACGCTGCCCCGCGGCTGGCCGCCGGTCGAACGCCCACTCCGCGACCGGCGCCCCGGGGCCGGGCCGGTGGGGTCGAAGACCCGGGCGTACTCGGCGTCGCCCGAGTGGTCCACGAAGCCCTGCCGGCGGTCGCGGGTGGACTCCACGTCACCGGCCAGCCCCAGGTAGCCCAGCCGCCGGTGCCCGCGCGCCAGGGCGAGCCGCACCAGCTCTCCCACCGCGCTGGCGTAGTCGGCCCCGACGTACGGCACCGGCCCGCCCGCGTCGTCGCGGCGGCCGATGGCGACGTAGCGGTACCCGTCTTCGTTGAGCCGCCGCAGCTCGCCGGCGTCGATCTCGCGACCGAGCAGGATGCAGCCGTCGGCGAGCCGCAACCGGTTGTCCTGGTGGAAGATGCGCCGTCGGCCGTTGACGACCGGGGCGCTGGTGAACAGCAGCAGGTCGCAGCCGATCCGCTCCGCCGCCTCCTCGATGCCGAGCAGAAACGGATAGAAGAAGTCCCAGCTTCCGCTGGGGAACGCCGGCTCGTAGGTGAACACGCCGAAGATGCGGTTGAACCGCGCGGCCAGGCGCCGCGCGACCGGGTCGGCGACGTACCCCGTCTCCCGGATCACGCGCAGCACCCGTTCCCGGGTCTCCGGCGAGATCCGGACATCCCCCTCGGCCCGGTTGTTGAGCACGAGCGAGACGGTCGGCTGGCTCACGCCCGCCAGCCGGGCGATGTCCCGCTGCGTAACCCGCCGAGGGGTGGACGGCATCGGCTGTTCCCTTACTAATACGTATTGGCGTTTGGTTGTAGGGAAGTGTGGCCACGCCGCCCCGGCTTGTCAAGAGGTTGCCAGCAGGTTTCCGGAACGCTACGTTGGCTGACTAATACGCATAAGCGCTGCGGCTCCCCCCAGCCGCCGCCCTCACCCTGACCGCGGTGCGGCGGGCCGGCAGTGTCGACCGCGCCCGCCGCACCACGGTCATTCCCCGTGCTCGCGGACCGATGACGCGGGGCCGACGTCGCCCAACCGCACAGCGACCAGCGCCGGCACCACGACCGGCTACCGGCACAGCGACCGGGAACAGGCACGGCCTACGGCCGTCCACAGTGGCAGGTGGCCGTCGCCCACGGCGGCCCCGCGACCACCGTCGTCCGTGATCGCGGCAAGGCACCACGCCGAGCGGGACGGCATCCCATCGCAATCATCCACAGTGGTCACTGCCGGTCACTCGTGACCGCGGTCGGCGAACTGCCGGGTCTTGTGGCGCGGCGTCGGTGCGGTTTAGCGTAGAGGCTATCCAGCCGCTAATACGTATTAGCACCTCCGTCCCATCGGTCAACCCCGAAGGAGCGCTGCCCATGAACCTCACCTGGCGACGGGGGGCCGTCCTCACCGTCGCGGCCGGGGTCGTCGCGGCCGGGCTCGCGACACCGGCCGCCGCCGCCGAACCGTTCCCCCAGTTCATCTTCCAAGGGGTGATCACCGACAAGACGTCGATGATCTACAACCCGACGAACGAGTACATCTTCCCCAGCATCTTCCACGCTGGCGCATATCTCGATGACCCGCTCGGCGAGTGGTACCTGTACCTCGCGCCGCACGACCCGCCGGGCGGCATCATGCTCATGTACGCCGACTCACTCGACGGGCCGTGGACGGAGTACCCGGACAACCCGATCATCGCCCGCACCTGGGCGCCGCACTACAACGTCTCCCACGTCTCGTCGCCCGACGCGATCTGGAACGCGGAAGCCGGCAAGGTATTCCTGTACTTCCATGGCGAGAACTCGCAGACCCGCTTCGCCACCAGCTCCGACGGCATCCACTTCGAGTACGGCGGCATCGCGGTATCGAACGCCATGGGTGGATCTGGGGTGACCGAGACGAGCTACGCCCGGGTCTTCGAGCACCCTGACCCCGCCTCCGGCTACCGCTACGGCATGATCTACATGGCCAACTACACCGACAACCACCGACGGCTGCGGTACGCCGAGTCGGTGGACGGGGTCACCTGGGACGTGCGGCCCGACCCGATCGCCGAGCCGGAGGCCGGCGACAACGGGAACCTGTCGGGCGGCAACCTGTGGCAGTGGGGCGACCAGCTCTACGTCATCTACCACAACAGCGCCGGCAACGTCATGGCGCGCGCCGTCGACCCGACGCTGACCGAGATCGGCCCGGCGCAACGCCTGCACTCGTCCAGCGGCGTCGGGCCCGACACCGGTCGCGTCGCCGCCCCCGAGATCGTCACGCAGGGCGAGTACACGTACCTCTTCTACGAGTCCGGCGACCGGCTCGGGGCGACGATCGCCTACGCCAAGGCGGGCCCCGGGGTCGAGTTCCCCGGCGGCGGTGGCCCGACCCCGGTCGACTGGCCGGTGGACCCGGACAACCCCGTCTTCGAGACCTGCGCCGCGGCCGGGTCCGACGAGTTCGAGGGCGACGCGCTCGCCGACGTGTGGGACCGGACCGTCCGGGCCGAGGCGGCCCGCCACCGGGTCGGCGACGGCGTGCTCACCATCCCGACCTACGAGGGCGGCGTGGCCGCGGCGTCGCTGCTGCAGCAGGAGCTTCCGGACGGCCCCTGGCAGGTGACGACAAAGGTGCATATCGAAGCAACCGAACGCTTCCAGCAGGCCGGCCTGCTGCTGTACGCCAACGACACCGTCTACGGCAAGTTCGACCTCGGCCGCGCGACTCCCGGCCTCACCCTCGAGGTCGTCCAGCACGTCAACGGGTCCAACCGGCAGGACACCGCCGCGCCCGCGGTCCCCGGGGCCACCGACGTCTGGCTGCGCCTGACCAGCGACGGCGTCTCGGTCCAGCCGAGCGTCTCCTACGACGGGCAGACGTTCACCAACTACGGGCGCGCCTTCGACCTCGCGCACGGCTTCACCCACGTCGGGCCGTACGCGTTCCGCGGCGCGCTCGGCGCGCCCGAGATCGAGGCGACCTTCGACTGGTTCCGGTGGTCGCCGACGCCCGAGGAGTACGCGCAGTGCCTGGCCAACCAGCTCCCGGCCGACGACGAGACCGCCCCGCCCGCCACCGCCATCCTCAGCCACACCAGCGGCTGGGCGCACGGGCTCGCCGACGGGAACTACGAGGTCCGGATGAACCTCTGGTGGGGCACGAACGCGACCCTGTTCCGCCTCTACGAGAACGACGAGCTCATCGCGACGGTGCCCCTGACCCCGGCCACGCCGAACCGGCAGCAGGCCAGCGTCGCCATCACGGACCGGCCCAACGGCACCTACACCTACCGCGGCGAGCTGGTCAACTCGCAGGGGACCACCCCGACGGCCCCGATCACCGTCCAGGTCACCGACGCCGCCCCGGCCACGCCGGTGCTCTCCCACGACGACTGGGACGGCGACGGGACCTTCACCCTCACCGCGAACCTGTGGTGGGGCACGAACGCCAGCTCCTGGCGACTACTGCGCGACGGTGAACCGATCGCCGCGGGTGAGCTCACGCCGGCCACACCGTCGGCCCAGCGGGTCGAGATCCCGATCACGGGGCTGACCGGCGAGCACACCTTCGTCATCGAGTTCACCAACCACGCCGGGACCACCGCATCGCGTCCGGTCACGATCGCGCGACCGTAGGGGCTAGCGACCGTACCGGATCCCCGACCGGCGTCTCGCCGATTCAGGGTCCGCCTTCGTCGATCTAGGGCATGGAGTGGTGATTGGAGATCAACTCACCACTCTCCGCCCTAGATCGACGAGGTGGGACCTTAGCTTGGGCCTAGGCGGCCAGGCGCTGGTCCCGGACCGCCGACCAGCGCTGGGAGTCGCGGATGCCGTCCTCGATCGACAGCTGCGTGGTCCAACCGAGCAGCTCCCGCGCCTTCTGGCTGCGGGTGTGCCAGCCGATGAAGTCGCCCGGCCGCCGGCCCGCCTCACGCACCCGTACCTTCGTCCCGGTCGCGGCCTCGAACGCCGCGATGAACTCCCGCACCGTGGTGCCCGAACCCGTACCCAGGTTGATCACCTCGTACCGGCGGTCGCTACCGGGCGGGATCACCTCATCGAAACGCTCCAACGCCCGAACGTGCGCCTGGGCGAGGTCCCACACGTGGATGTAGTCCCGGATCCCGGTGCCGTCCCGGGTCGGCCAGTCCACCCCCGTGATCTCGAACTCCTCGTCGTTCTCGACCGCGGTGAGCAGCCGCCCGAGCAGGTGGGTCGGCCGGCGCGACTGCAGGCCGGAGCGCAGCTGCGGGTCGGCCCCGATCGGGTTGAAGTACCGCAGCGAGATGGCCCGCAGCTTGCTGGCCACGGTCGCGTCCTCGAGGACCTGCTCCATCATCACCTTGGAGCGGGAGTACGGGTTGGTCGGCGCCAGCGGGGAGGACTCGTCGACCGTGAGGTCCGGGCCCGGCGCGTAGATCGAGCCGGACGAGCTGAACAGGTACCGGGTGACCCCGTTGCGGAGCAGATGGTCGATGAAGTCCACCGACTTCGCCACGTTCTCGCGGTAGTACCGCAACGGCTGCTCCACCGACTCCGGCACCACGATGAGCGCGGCCGCGTGCACGACCGCGTCGATGTCCGGGTGCTCGGCGAAGATCTTGTCGATGAGCTCGCCGTCGGCGATGTCCCCGTGGTAGAAGATCCGCCCCTGGGTGAACTCGACCCGCCCGGTGCTCAGGTTGTCGAGGATCACCGGCGTGATACCGGCATCGAGGCATGCGGAGGCCACCGTACTGCCGATGTACCCGGCCCCGCCGGCGATCAGTACCTTCATAGGCACAAACTTACCGAGCAGGGCATGCGGCCGGGCGGGACCCGAGCCCAAACCTCCCCGACCGGCGTCCGGGGACCACCCGCGAGCGACGGCGGGCGATGCCCTAGTCTCACGGGATCGGCTGTGGCCGCGGTCTCACGGGACCAGCCCATGGCCTAGCCTCACGGACGGGCCACGCTCGCGTGAGGACGGACTGGGCGCCCGGGCCGCGGCCGGGGCCCGGGCGGCCCGGCGAGCAGACACGGAGTGATATGTCCGACGCCCTTTCTTCACCCGGTGGTGGGCCGATGTCGCCCGCGAGCGCGCACCCGACGAGCGAACCGGCTGCGGGCGGGACCGTGGCCGCCACGGAGAGTGGCCCCGCCACGACCGGCGGTGCCGCTCCGACCAGCAGCGCGGGCACGCCCGGCCGCGCCGCCACGCCCGCGGGCCCGGTGACGGCCACGGCCCCGGCCGGCGACGACGCGCTGCCCGGCCGCGGCATGCGCGTCCTCGCGGTGACGAACATGTGGCCGGTCGGGGGCAGCTTCCGCGGCGTCTTCGTGGAGGAACAGGTCAACGCCCTGCGGAAGCTGGGCGCCCACGTCGACGTCGAGGTGGTGGCCCAGGCGCGCGGCCGCCGGGACTACCTGCTCGCCGCGCCCCGGATCCGGCGCCGGGTCCGGGAGGGCAACTACGACATCGTGCACGTCCACCACGGCATGTGCGCCCTGGCCTGCCGGTTCATGGGCGACGTGCCGCGGGTGCTGGGTCTGTACGGCCACGACATCAACTGGCACTGGCAGCGCTGGATCACCAAGCTGGGCTGGGGCCCGATCCCCGACCGGCTCTACCTGACCAAGCGGATGGCGATCGCGGCCGGCGAGCCGGACGGGCCGATCATCCCCAACGGGGTCGACTTCGAGGTGTTCGCCCCCGGTGACCGGGACGCCGCCCGAGCGCGGTTCGGCTTCGCGCCCGAGGACAAGGTCATCCTCTTCGGGGGCGTGCCGAGCAACTGGGTCAAGGGCTACGACGTCTTCTCCGACGTGCTCGCCGCCCTGCGGGAACGCGGCCTGCCGGTCAAGGAGTTCGTGCTGCCCGAGCCCGGGCAGGACCGCCACCAGACTGCCCAGAAGTTCCTCGCGGCCGACGTGCTCCTGTTCACCTCCCGCAAGGGCTTCGAGGGCTCGCCGACCGTGGTCAAGGAGGCCACGGCGATGAACCTGCCCGTGGTGACCACCGACGTGGGTGACGTGGCCGAGATCCTGTCGGGGGTCCACCCGTCGGCGGTGGTCGGGTGGCCCGAGCCCTGGGGCACGCCGGCAGCTCGGGCGAAGTTGGTCGCCGACCTGGCCGACCAGGTGGAGAAGGTGCTGGCGGTGGGTACCCGGTCCAACGGGCGCGAGCAGAACGCCTGGCTGGCCTGGGACGAGATCGGAAAGAAGATCATCGAGTACTACCGGCAGGTCATCGAGCGCTACGCCGGCGGGCGGGCCCCGCGAGGCTCGCGCGGGGTCAGTGCCCGATGACCGTCGCGCTGATCACCGGCGGGTTCGGCTTCGTCGGTGGTCACCTCCGGCGTGAGCTGCGCTCGCGCGGGTGGTCGGTCGTGGCGGTCGGCCGTCCCCGGCCGGACGTGACCCGGCCGGACGCGACGACCCAGCCGGACTCGGCAACCCGGCCGGACGGGACGGACCGACCGGAC
>Ga0310841_100208_pt1 | contig 49262 bp, 47 predicted proteins | sample SM_ome_9_FD_201311 | JGI IMG/M metagenome (GOLD analysis project Ga0310841, IMG submission 201311) | Sorghum-adapted microbial communities enriched on stacked mutant (SM) sorghum from Joint BioEnergy Institute, Emeryville, California... ...
CTCAAGGTCGAATGGATGATATCGCGCCAGCTTCTCCGTGTCATCCTTGTTGTCTAGAGAATCGAGACTATAGGCATCAAGCAGCCGTTTCGAGGCCAAAGATGTCCTGCATCATTCGCTTCGCATCGAACGCTTGGTGCTTCGTACATACAGCGTGCAATACCTTCAATAATTTTCCGCATAACACCACAATCGATTGCTTCTTCCGCAACGGATTATCAGGACGTGTCGTGTAATAGTCGTGCAGCTGCCGAAACGCTTCGTTGTGGCGGATCATCGGCATCATCACGCGGAAGAGGAGGGCGCGCAACCGCCTTCTTCCACGCTTCGAGATCCGTTTTTGCCCTTTGTGTTGGCCGGAGGAATGTTCCCGCAGCGTCAGGCCCGCTAATTTGATAAGCTGCCGCGGATCCTGATAATGGGAGAAACTCCCGATCTCTGATAACAGTTCTACGATGGTCGCATCGCCTAAGCCCGGAACGGTCTTCAACCATTCGTACTCGACCGATGTCTGTACGAGTTCGATCAGCTGCTCTGTCAGTGCCTCGATTTCTTCTTCCAGTTGGCGGTACCGGCGGACAAGCGTGGCAATTTCGATACGGGCCATCTGTTGTCCTTCCGTTACGCCAATGGAGTGTTGGGCCAATTCCATCAACTTCTTCGCTTTCGGTTTTTGTGGCGATTGTAATCCCTCACTTTGCCGGTAAAGGGCCAGCACCTCTTCCAGTTCTTTTCCTGCCAGATCACTCGGAAATGGCGTATATTCCAGCACCGCGAGCGCCATTTTCCCAAATGACGGGAAGACTTGGGAAAACTCTGGAAAATATCGATCGAGCCAGCGAATCATCTGATTTCGAACTGCTCCCTGTTCTTCCACCAATTTGGAGCGAAATGTCGCTCCAACGCGCAGCTCCGCCTCCATCCCTTTCAGAATACGCGGATAGCTGAATCGGCCGTCTTTCACTAACCGGGCAATGACGAGCGCATCTTTCGCATCATGCTTGGTTGGAAGGTTATCGTCCAGCTCTTTCGATCGCTTCACGTGCATCGGGTTTGTCATGACGAGAGGGATGCCTTTCTCATCAAGAAAATAGGCGAGATTCAGCCAATAATGTCCCGTTGGCTCGATGCCAACGATCACCTCGGTTTTTCCAAATTCCTTCATGGCTTCTACGATACACTGGTACAACCATTCCAATCCTTCTCTCGATTGCAGAACGGGAAACGGCTTTTTTAACACCCTCCCTCGCTCATCCACAAAGCAGGCATAATGTTTTTTCTTTGCGATATCCATCCCAACAACCAGCGTTTGATCGGTGACTTGATTAATCTTCTTGTTTGAGATAGAATTCATGTATAGTCCTCCTTGGTATCCAAATTAGGGGTCAATTCGTGCGATTGACACCCCCGAATCATACCAAGAGGGCTTTTTTTATTCAAGTCCCCGAAAAAACTTCTAACAGGAATGCTCCTTTCTAATAAATTAATTTTGTAACATAATAAAAAAATGGCGTATTATTAATTTTCTACAAACATTTATTCATTTTTAATCCTGATACCTCTATGTTTCTAGATATTCGCCACGAAATGGACTTGACAATCAGATTTTTTTGAATTGTGGTACAAAAACGTAATTTCCTGTATGGTAAACGTGATCTAAACATTAACCAGGGAGGAATTTTTATTTGCGATCCCAGTTTATCAAATATTTTATTTATTTACCATACTTCGCTAGTTTACTTGGGGGTAATCATCTTGTTTTTTAGTAAAAACAGAGACTGTTGAAAAAACGGCCGATTTTTTATGTCCTCCATCCCTCCTGTCGGCCAAGCGAAAGTCAGACCAGAAGCAGCGAGCAACGAAGGAAGCATAATGTTTCACTGCTACGGGTAAGCTGGGGGAAAGACAACGGTTGTGTAGTGCCGCAAATTTGGCTCATCCGTCCCGGGTGTCCCTTGCTATACGCTAGCTGGACGTTTACAGGAAGGGGGATGCTTCCATCGCTTTTTTTCTTGCATTCTTTTTTTATAAAGAGTAGACTTTGATTGTAAAAAGATAATACGTTTACGGGAGCTTGTGGAATCAGGCTGAGAGTACGGCTAATCCGCCGTTGACCGTTTGAACCTGTTGGATAATGCCAGCGCAGGGAAAGAGAGTATGGACAAGCACTTTGCCTGCGCGCAAAGTGCTTTTTTATGTGGATCGGAATGCGCGATAAGTGGAAAGGGGCGGGGAAGGTGACTCAACAAGAAATCATCGAAAGCTTGCTTCAGTTTATCAATCAAGAAACGTCCACAGAGGAAGAATTCAATGAGCATGCACTCATGCTATTTGCTTATCAATACGAAAACAATCTCCCGTATCGTACATATTGCATGCAAAAAGGAAAAACGGCAAGAACGGTGAAAACGTGGCGGGATATTCCGGCTGTACCGATTAACGCCTTTAAAGAATTAACGTTAAGTTGTGTTTCCCCCGAACAGGCTGAGCGCGTGTTTATGACGAGCGGCACGACGAGAGGCGTGCGCGGGAAACATTATCATCCAACGTTAAGCGTGTACGATCATTCGATGATCGTCAATTTTCGAAAGCGGTTCATGAAAGAGCGTGACAAAATCAAAATGGGAATTCTTTTCCCGACAGAAGAGCATATGCCGAACTCTTCACTCGCTCATTATTTAGCCCTCGCCGTCAACGTGTTTGGCACGGAAGACAGCCACTATCTTGTCGACCGCGACGGCCTTAATATGGATCGGCTTCTTGCTGAGCTCGAACAGGCGGAACAATCAGGTGAGCCGTACGCTCTTTTAGGCGCTTCGTTTAGCTTCGTTCATGTATTTGAGGAGCTCGCAAAGCGCGGCAAAACATTCCGCTTGCCGGAAGGAAGCCGGATTCTTGATACGGGCGGCTTTAAAAACCAGTCCCGGGAAATGGATTTGGACGAATTTTATGATACGCTGTCTGCTTACCTTGGCGTCCCGCGCCGTGAGTGCATCAACATGTACGGAATGACCGAGCTTAGCACGCAATTTTACGATGACGGAAATGAGACCGTTCCATCGGTGAAATCCGGACCGCATTGGATTCGCACAAGGGTGATTCACCCGTTGACCGGAGAAGAGATGCCAAAAGGGAAACGCGGCGTCCTCGTTCATTGCGATCTCGGCAACTTTAACTCGGTAACAACGATTTTGACAGAAGATATGGGCGTGGAAACAGACGGCGGCTTTTTGTTGCTTGGCCGGGTGCAAGGGGCGGAAGCAAAAGGTTGCTCGATGGCGGTCGAAGAATTCATTCGTGCGGCGAAGGGGACATCCGAATGAGAGAATATGCCGGCTATATTCCTCATATCGGGGATGAACCGATCGAAACGCGCGTGTTAACGTTTGAAAAAAACGGCGAAAGAGTCGAAGTGGAAGTTCCTCTTTTAACGGTCGAGCAGTTAAACAAAGTCATCGAAAAAGTGAAACAGGCTAGCGCCCAGTTTCTCAAATCGCTTTCGGTGACGGAGATCATCAACTTGCTTGACCGGGTGATGGAACAGCTGTTAGACCGCCGCCATCCATACCGGCAAAAGGCGGAGCAAGTGCTGCCGATTGTGACTGGCTATGATGAAGAAATGGTTCGTTTAGGGTTGACTTCGTATTTCAAAACGTTCCGTAAGCCGCAGCTGCAGCGCTTTCTTGTTGAGGACTTGGAAAATCCGCTGCTTCTTGATGATTTTCAACCGCGGCCTAAAGGCGGCCTTTCCAAAGCGGTCGGTCCGGACGTCATCGTTCACGTTTGGGCGGGAAACGTGCCGGCGCTGCCGTTATGGAGCCTTATTTCCGGGTTGTTGGTGAAGTCGGGAAACATCGGGAAAGTGTCGAGCGCCGAGCCGTTATTTGCCGGGTGGTTTGCCCGTTTGTTAGTAGAGGTGGAACCGAAGTTGGCGGATTGCCTCGCTGTTGTTTGGTGGAAAGGCGGAGATGTCGAGAGGGAGCGTGCGGTGTTTGGACAAGCTGACGTCGTTGTCGGCTATGGAAGCAACGCGTCGCTCGAAGAGATGCAGCGCCGCCTCCCGGTAACGACCCGCTTTTTGCCGTTTGGGCATAAACTGAGTTTCGGCATTGTTTCCCGTTCCTGCCTTGATGCGCGCAAGGCGTGGCATGTCGCCCATCAGGCGGCGTTCGATATTGTACGCTATGACCAGCAAGGGTGTTATTCGCCGCATCTGTTTTATGTGCAAACAGGGGGGATCGTATCGCCAAAAGAGTTTGCCCGCTATGTCGCCCACGAGCTGAACTGTTTTGCGAAACGGTTTCCGCGGCGTCCTCTTTCCCTTGAGGAAATGGCGGCACAAGCAAGTTGGCGGCAGCGCGAAGAACTGGACGTGTTGGTGAACAAGGAAAAAGAAGTGCTCGGAAACGAAGCGGGGGATTGGACGGTCGTTTATGAACCGGAACGCCGGGAGTTTGCTGCGAGTTGTCTAAACCGGGTAGTGAAAATCGTCGCTTTTGATGACATTTCACAAATCATTTCAGAAATTGCCCCGTATCGGGCGTTTTTGCAGACGGTGGGAGTGGCCGCCTCGCCAAAAGAGCTGTTCGAGTGGGCGGAGTGGCTAGGAAAAGCAGGCGCCACACGCGTTACGGCGCTTGGGCATATGACTTCTCCTGAAGCGGGCTGGCATCATGATGGGCGCTTTAATTTGCGCGATCTCGTGCAAATGGTCGACATTGAATCGGCGGCTGAAGCGTATGCGGAACAGTTCGCTCCTTATGTCGATTAAGGAGGAAAATGAGGATGAGCTTTTTGCGGCTAGACCGTGTTACGTATCGTTATCAAGGCTCGAAGCCGGTGATCGACGGGGTCAGTTGGACGATCAATGAAGGGGAATTCCATTGCCTTGTCGGGAAAAGCGGCTGCGGCAAGACGACGTTGTTAAAGCTTGCTGCCGGCCTGTTGCAGCCGGATGAAGGGGGCATTTATTTGCAAGGTGAAAAAGTGACGAAGCCTTCCCCTTCGATCGGCTATGTCTTTCAAGCGCCGACGTTGCTTGAATGGAAGCGGGTTATTGATAATGTTTTGTTGCCGATCTCGCTCAAACGAAAACCGACGAAGGAAGATTATGAGTTGGCGCACGATTTGCTTGAACGGGTCGGATTGTCTGCATATCGCAACCACTACCCGGCTCAACTATCCGGCGGGCAGCAAAGCCGGGTAGCCATTGCAAGAGCCCTCATTCAACAACCGGCGCTGTTGTTTTTGGACGAGCCGTTTGCCGCATTGGACGCCATTACGCGGGAAGAATTGCAAGATGACTTATTAGCGCTTTGCCGGCTGCAAAACACAAGCGTCTTGTTTATTACTCACGATATTGCCGAAGCCGTATATTTAGCGGACCGCATCGCTGTCATGGCCGACGGGGACATCGTTTATGCGCTTGATGTCCATCTTCCGAAACCGCGAGCGTTGGAAATGCGTTATGAGCCACGGTTTAACGAGCTCTGTTTTCAAGTGCGGCAGGCGATGGAGGGGATGAGGCGATGAACCGGACGTCCGTTTACTCGCTGGCGTTACTTGTGCTGCTTCTTCTCGGCTGGGAGCTGGCTGCTAGGCAAATGTCAGAGCTTGTTTTGCCGGCGCCGTCGGTCGTCGCGGCAACGCTTTTTGAGGGCATCAAGAGTGGTTATTTTTGGCCGCACATCGTCCGGACAAGCTTGGAAGTGTTGCTTGGTCTTAGTTTAGGAAGCGGTCTCGGCCTCATCGTCGGCATTCTCATGGGGGAAATTGAATGTTTGCGCAAATTGTTCTTCCCGTACGTCGTCGCCAGCCAGGCCGTGCCGAAACTCGCCTTGGCGCCGTTATTTATTCTTTGGTTCGGTTTCGGCATGACATCGAAAGTGATCATTACGGCCTTGATTTGTTTTTTCCCTTTGCTTGAAAATACCGTGACGGCGATTCAATATACCGATCGGAACAAACTCGAATTGTTTCGCGTGTTAGGCGCGACGCGCTGGCAAACGCTCATTCATTTGAAACTTCCCGCCGGGCTGCCAAACATTTTTGCCGGATTCCGCGTTGCCGTCGTATTGGCGGTCGTTGGGGCGGTCGTCGGCGAATTTATTGGCGCCAGCGAAGGGTTAGGTGCGATGATTATCGCTTCCCAAGGGATGATGGATACCCCGCTTATGTTTTCTGTTTTGCTTTTATTGACGTTGTTAGGTATGGTACTCTACCAAATCGTTCATTTCTTTGAAAACCGATTAGTCAAACCGTATAAAAAGGAGACAGACAAATGAGGAGAAGCATGTTAGTGGCTGTATGGCTGCTGTCGGTGGTTGTTTTTTTAGCGGCCTGCGGTGCGTCCGGACAGAAAAACGAGGCAAGTGAAACTACGGATACGGCGAAAAAAGAGAAAACAGAACAGCTGCGTGTGGCCCTTTGGAGCCAACCGATTACCGAGCAAACGAACTTGTTGGCAGAAAAAGAAAAAGGCTTTTTTAAAGAAAAAGGCTTGGACGTGACGCTCATTCCTGGCGCCGGCGGCGGCGATGCGATCAAAAACATTCTTTCTGGACAAGCCGATATTGCTTTTACGGATCCGGGCTCGTTGCTCTTTGCGTTAGACAAAGGAGAAAAATTAAAAGTCATTTATAATATTTATCCACAAAACGTCTTCAACGTCGTTTCATTAAAAGAGAAACAAATCACGAAACCGGAAGATTTAAAAGGAAAGAAAATCGGCGTGTACAGCTTATCGAGCGGAACGCGGCAAAACTTATTGGTGCTATTGCATCAAGCCGGGCTTTCCGAAAACGATGTGACGATTGTCGAAACCGGCTTGTTAAACTTTGCACCGCTTATGCAAGGGCAAGTTGACGCGACAGCGGCGACCGATACCGGGCTTGTTATGGCGAAAGAAAAGGGGCTCGGGGACGTCAACGTCATTGAAGTGAAAAACTATTTAAATATCCCAAGTGACGTTTTTGTTGTCACGGAGAAAACGTACAACGAGAAAAAAGAGTTGTTGCAAAAGTTTCTAGAAGCGTATCGGAACAGCGCTCAATGGATGATCGACCATCCAGAAGAAGCGGCGTCGTTAGCTGTCAAGTACGCCATCGATGGCAAGGATGAGAAACGCAACTTACAAATCATTCAGTTGCGAAATGCGTCGAGCGTTTCGCCATTGACGGAAGAAAAAGGGCTCGGGACGCTTGATGGAAACGTGCTGCAGCAAGCCGCAGACACGTATAAACAGCTAGGCTTGATTAAAAACGACATCAACATGGCGGAAGTGGTTACCAATGAATTGCTTCCGAAACAATAATGGAGGACGAAAATGGGGATGTTCTCAGGAAAAGTCATCGTGGTAACCGGTGCGAGCCGGGGCATCGGTGCGGCCATTGCCCGCGCGTTTGCCCGGGAACATGGAACGGTCATCGTCAACTATTTGCAAAATCAGCAGGCAGCGGAACAAGTGGCCGCCGCCTGCGTTGAACTTGGCGGCGATGCTTGGGCCGTTCAGGCCGATGTCACCTCGGAATCAGCGGTCAAGCAGTTGATTGAGCAAGTGATGATGGAGACAGGGAAAATCGATGTCATCGTCAACAATGCGTTTGCGCCGTATACATTTGACCCAGATGAGCGCAAACTGGCGTGGGAGCTCGCGTGGGAAGATTATCAGGCGCAAATCGACGGAGCGCTGCGCTCGACCTATTATATGTGTCAGGCGGTGATTCCGATCATGAAAAAGCAGGGCGGGGGGAGCATTGTTAATATCGTGACAGACTTAGTCGCCCGCCCGGTCGTCCCGTACCATGACTACACAACGGCGAAAGCGGCGCTCGTCGGTTACAGCCGCAACTTAGCGGCGGAGCTCGGTCCGTTTGGCATCCGCGTCAATTGTGTCGCTCCTGGCTTGGTTTACCCGACGGACGCCAGCCGGCGGACAAAGGAGGAAGTGAAGGAAATGCTGATCGCCCAAACGCCGCTGCGGCGAATCGCCACTCCTGAAGATGTTGCCGGGCCGGTTCTATTTTTAGCGTCTGATTGGAGCCGCTTTATGACCGGACAGACGTTGTTTGTCGACGGCGGGCTCATCATGCGCTAGCGCTGCCGGCATCTTGAATATGCCTACGTTTCACCAGCTGCCCTCGAGAACAAAGGGCAGTTTTTTTTGTAGAATTTGGTGATTTATTATGGTATGATATTGTTTGAATGTTTCTAATATTTTATGTCTCATAAAAAAACAGGCCTGTTGCATTTCTCTTTGGAAAAGAGGGATGAACGATGAAGGGTTCATTGTTTTTTCTTTTGTTGGCGTTGTTGATGTGTGGGGTGTTGTTGCACCATGTCACCATTTTGGCGGTAAGGAATGAACAGAAGAAAAACTCATTCGTTTCCCAATACATATTTTTTTCGCTCATCACATTATGGTTTACCCCTCTTTATATCAGCGTCAAACTGGCGGTTTTCTTCGGTGTCGGCCAATACGGACTTGTGTTGTGGCTCGTTCTTTTCATCATTGGCGTCGTTTACGTCATCAAACGGACGGAAAGAGAAAGAAAGGCGCTGCAGCAATATCATCACCGCGTAGGCTCGGCATGAACTGAGTGCTTGATCGTTTGAAATAAAGAGAAGGCTGTTTCCAACCGCGAGTGAAATCGTTTGGAAACAGCCTTCTTTTTTATGTGTATGTGCTGCAAAAGGAGGATTATTCAAGTTCAAACGCCCAGTTACCGTTGCGGAAAATTGGTTCGCGCTTGCCGTCTTTCGTGACGCCGTCGATGTTCAGCTCGGCGGAGCCGATCATAAAATCGACGTGCACAAGGCTGTCGTTGACGCCGCGGCGGCCAAGCTCCTCATTGGACAGCGCCGCGCCGTTTTCGATGTTCGTCGGGTACGCTTTGCCAAGCGCGAAATGGCAGGCGGCGTTTTCATCAAACAGCGTGTTGTAAAAAATGAGATTGGACAGCGATACGGGCGACTGGTGCGGCACGAGGGCGACTTCGCCGAGACGGCGCGCTCCATCATCCGTATCAAGCAAGTGTTTGAGCGTCTCATATCCTTCTTCAGCGCTGAAGTCAACGACTTGGCCGTCTTTAAAGGTCAGCGTAAAGCCGTCGATAATGTTGCCGTCGTAATTGAGTGGCTTCGTGTTGCGGACCGTGCCGTTGACGCCGTCTTTATGCGGCATCGTATACACTTCCTCGGTCGGCATGTTCGGGTTGAAGCGCACCCCGCTTTGGCTTGTCGATGCGCCGCCGTGCCAAACGTGTCCGTCGACGAGCTCGACCGTCAGATTGGTGCCTGGCGCTTCGTAGACAAGCTGTTTATATTGTTTATTGTTCAAGTAGTCGACGATGCGAGCAAGTCGATCGTTGTGCTTGCGCCAAGCTGCGATCGGATCGTCTTGGTCGACGCGAACGATGCGGAAAATCGTTTCCCATAGTTGATTGATCGCCTCCTCTTGGCTGAGGTCGGAAAACACTTTTTGTGCCCATGCCGCCGTCGGGACGGAAATGATTGACCAGCAGTTCCGGTCGGTCATCATGGCGTTTTGGAAGTTGATGAGCGCTTGGGCAGCCGTTTTATTGGCTGTCGCGATCCGCTTTGGATCGACATCTTTTAACAAGTCGGGGTTCGGGGCATAAATCGATAAAAAGGCTGCTCCTTGTTCGACGAGTTCTTCCATCGCTTTTGCCCGCCACATCGGGTATTCGGAAAACGATTCTTCTGGGGCGTGTTGAAATTTAATATATGTAAGAGATTCATCATCCCAATTGACATGCACATGTTTTGCCCCGGTTTCATACGCCGTTTTGGCAATTTTCCGGACGAGCGGTGCCGCATCGAGCGGTGCGCTGACGAACAACGTCTGTCCAGGCTGAACGTTGACGCCGACTTTCACTGCCAATTCGGCGTATTTATTTAACTCGTTTTCCCAACGTTCCATATGGTTCACTCCTTTTTTAGTGTCAAGTCCACTTTATTACATGTTTGTATATTTCGCAACTTTTAAATAACTGAATATTAAAGAAAGCGAACGGGAATAAATCGTTTCTTATCATCATAATGGTAGTAATGAAATAAATAAGTGATGAAGCTGTACCGTTATTGTCTACACCGGCATTGTCGTCTTTGTTCGATGGCAATGCCGGTTTTTTATGGGAAAATGGCGCAACAGTAGAGAGGGAGGCAGTGTGGTGAGGTGAACTATATAGCGAGGGGGAGAAACAATGAATGGCGTGATCTTGGCGGAACTCGTGCTGTATTGTCTTGTGTTGGCCGCTCTTGGTTATTGGTATGGAAAAAAAGAGATGAGTCATAGTGATTTTTTGCTTGGCGGAAAAAAGCTTCCGGGTTGGACGCTTGCTTTTTCCGAACGGGCGACAGGGGAATCGGCGTGGCTGTTGCTTGGCTATACGGGTTTTGTGTTTGCGAGCGGACTTTCTGCGATTTGGGTGGCAGTAGGCATTGTCATCGGCATTGTCAGTGCTTGGCTTTTTTTGGCTGACCGGTTTCGCCAAGAGGCGGAGCGGTACGGGGTGTTGACACTGCCAAGCTATTTGGCGCAACGGTTTGGTCAGCAAGGGCGCACGATTTTATGGCTTTCTACTGTTTTGATTTTTAGTTTTATGATGTTCTATTTTAGCGCTCAAATCGCAGGCGCCGGCAAAACGCTGTTTACTGTTTTTCATATCGATCCAGCACTTGGCATGGTCATCAGTGTGGCGATTGTCATCATCTTGTCATACACTGGCGGGTTTGTCAGTGTCGTTTGGACAGATATGATTCAAAGTGTGCTCATGCTGGCAACGCTCGTTATTTTGCCAATTGTGGCGTTAGTGGAAATTTATAGCGGCGGATTGTCGATCAGTGAAGCGCTTCATCATGCGAAACCAGGCCTCGACTCATGGACAGGGGGAGTGACTGGTTTTGCGCTTGGGCTATTGTTGTTTAACAATTTTGCTTGGTTTTTCGGCTACCTTGGTGGACAGCCGCAATTGAGCGCCCGTTTCATGGCATTAAAAGATGCCCGCGAGGCGAAAACGGCCAAAACGGTGGCGGTCGTTTGGACACTATTGGCGTATGGTGGGGCGTTTCTCATCGGTCTGACAGCGATTGCCCTTTACCAAGGACATTCCTTCGCCGATGTCGAGACCGTGTTGCCGCATATGGTGTTGGACTTGTTGCCGCCGTGGTTGGCCGGGTTGCTGTTATCCGGCATTTTGGCCGCCATCGTGACAACGGCCGATTCACAGCTGCTTGTGATCACAGGCGCCATTAGCGAAGACATCGTACGCCGTTCTTTGCGTCTCCGTTTGTCGGAGAAACAGCTTGTCACTTTATCACGTACGGTTGTCGTAGCCGGCGGATTGCTTGGTCTTGTATTGGCGATGACATCGGAGTCGCTCGTGTATCTCGTTGTCAGCTGGGCGTGGGCGGGAATCGGTTGCACGTTGTCACCGGCGATTTTACTCGCCTTTTTCTGGAAGCGGTATTCCGGCATCGGTGTCATCGCCACGATCCTCGCTGGGTTTATCAGCACAATCATCTGGATTTCCTCGCCGCTTGAGGACATCATCAGTTCACGGTTTACGACGTTTGCCATTGCGCTAGTGGCCGGGGTGTTGTTCAGCTTGTTGTTTCCTGACCGCCAGCGGACGACGTGACCAACAACACTGGTCATCACCAGTATAAGGGTGTCCCGAAAGCAGCGGGACGCCCTTTCCCATGGCGAAGCGTGCCCCCATTGCCTGCTGCCCCACCGTATTGCTCGACTGTCTGTTCTAGCGACAGGGGGCGACGTTATGCAGACGCATCGATGTCTGGATGTGCCGTTGAACTCACGATCAAATCAGTCTTTATTCCTGGGATAAAAGATGTTGTTGCTCTCGTTTTATTGAGCATCTTCGTTTGCTGTTTTGGGAAGGCAGATCAACCGAGGACGGGTGTTCCTAAGAATCTGTCCCCTTTAGGCGCAGGTGGGGAATGTTCAAGAAAAGGAATCGTAGTCATAATTTAGTCATAACTTTTTGACTATATTGTGAAATATTGAACAAACTCGTTTCAACGAGCAAAAAGAATATTAAGATAAAAGTGTAAAGAATTGTTTTAAAAATGAAAGGAGAGAAACAAAATGGTAGTCAAATGGTTGCGCGAACATGCCACAGCGTCGGCGTTGATGGTGTTGTTTCGCCTCTATTTAGGGTATGAATGGATGATGGCGGGATGGGAAAAAATCACGCACGGCTTTGACGCCACCGGATATTTAAAAGGAGCGTTGGCGAAGGCCACAGGTGAACATCCAGCCGTGCAAGGCTGGTGGGCAGCCTTTATCGAAAACGTAGCGCTGCCGAATGTTGGGTTGTTTAACTTCCTCGTGCCATGGGGCGAATTTCTCGTCGGCATCGCACTGATTCTTGGCTTGTTTACCACCTTCGCTGCACTCATGGGAGCGGTCATGAACTTCGCCTTCATGTTCTCGGGCACGACGAGCACGAACCCACAAATGGTGCTGCTCACCGTCTTCATCCTCGTCGCTGGGGCCAATGCGGGACGATACGGTGTCGATCATTGGGTGTTGCCTTATCTCCGCCAATGGTGGCATCGTCCACAACGTCCGGCTGCAACGCATAAATAACGACCTCGCACCGTGCAAACGGCTTCAGTTTTTCTCCTTTTCCGAACGGCCGCTCTTTCTTTCACGTCAAAAGGGGCGGCCGTTCGTATGTTGATTCACCTTATTCACTTCCAAAGAAGAAAAATCGCGAAGCGGTTCTCATACGGTGGAAGGGGGCATACCTCTTTTTTTGCCAACTCGTGAGAATATCGGGGGAGCGGATGATAGAAACGAGGAACAAAGACGCCTGTATTGGCCAAGTGGGCTCCTAAGACAGCTCCGTTATGTGCTCGACGATATCAGTCTCTTGACGGGATATAGAAACGTAACAGCCTCGCCGTGCAACCATGTCAACGTGCTGAGAGCGTTTTGCAAAGATGAAGAGAGGAGGGCTTAGTCAGAAATCATATATAAGTTGACAGTTGAATGGAAATGGAATATTCTATATTTAGAAATGTATCTAAATATCTAATTTCTTGTCCTATAAAACTATGTTTCGAAATAACGAGTGACCGATGCACGAAAAAAGCCTATGAGCCAGTTGTACTCCTCATGTCGGCCTCAAAGGTGCATGTCTTTTCATGAACAAATCCGTGAGCCAGTTTTGCCCTTCACTTAGGTATGAAAATGCCCCGCTTTTACAGACATTTTGCGGTTCACCTGGGCGTGCCATGCTTTACGGCCAACCGTCAACATTGGCAGCATCTGCTCACTGTTTGAGAAGCGGCGATCAACAAACGTTATTTTTCAATATGTATGCAAAAATCATTCGCAAGGTGGGATCACCATTGTCGTTCAACGAGGCATTTAAAGCGATCGCTGATCCGACGCGCCGAAAAATTTTAACGTTGCTGCGAACAGGGGACTTGACGGCAGGGGAAATCGCTTCGCACTTTGATATGCAAAAACCGAGTGTATCGCATCATTTGAAAATTTTAAAGCAGGCTGATTTGGTGCAAGACCGGCGTGAAGGACAGTATATATACTACTCTCTGAACACGACGGTGTTTCAAGATTTGCTCCGTTGGTTTTACGATTTCGTCGAAAAAGGGGGAGAGAAATGATGAAGGTTAGCCGGCTGGCGATCGTGTTGACGGTTCTCGCTTATCTATTGAGTTTGGCTGCTCTTCCGTATTTGCCGGATGAAGTGGCGATCCATTGGAATGCATCAGGGGAAGCCGATGGCTTCAGCAACAAATGGTTTGGCGCGCTTCTCCCACCCGTATTGATGACAGGTTTCATCATTTTGATGGGAGTGATGCCAAGATTTGACCCGAAAAAAGAAAACTATGCTAAATTCTCACACGTATACAACATTTTCAATGTGGCGTTGATCGCTTTTTTTCTCATATTGCATATCGTAACACTCGCGTACAATCTCGGCTTTTCGATCGATATGAGCTTGTTTGCGCCGCTTGGCATCGGCGGGCTGTTTCTTGTCATCGGAAATTATATGCCGAAAATCAAACATAATTATTTTATCGGCATCCGCACGCCATGGACGATTGAGAGTGAGACGGTTTGGCACAAAACGCATCGCCTTGGCGGAAAAGTGTTTATTGCGATGGGGATTTTGCTTATGTTAACGGGATTTTTGCCAGGGGAAGGGGAGATGAAGTTTGTCTTTTTGATGCTCATCATAATTTTGGGTAATTTGTATTTAATCATTCAGTCGTTCATCTATTTTCGTCATGAACAGCGCAAGCGTTCATCATAGATAGGAGGGGACTCATGGGGATTATAGGCGCAGTCACACAGCTTCTTGTGTCGTTGCTCGTTCCGCTCGGACTTGTATGGTACGGGAGAAAAAAAGGGTGGCTTTCGTGGAAAGCGCTCGGCATCGGGGCACTGATCTTTCTCGTTTTTTCACAAGTGTTGGAAAAAGCCCTTCATATCGCTGTCCTTGAACCGGGGCGACCGGCGCTGAAAGGAACGGAAAGCGTCACGCTCTTTGTCTTGTACGCTGCGCTTGCCGCCGGTGTGTTTGAGGAAATCGGCCGTTATGTCGGATTTCGCTGGCTGTTGAAACAAAAACGCTCATATGGCGATGGCTTGTCATTCGGGCTTGGGCACGGTGGGGTGGAAGCGGTGTTGCTTGGCGTGTTGGGCGCTGTGAACGTCATCGTGCTCATGAGCCTCATCCAATCAGGAGTCTTTGATAAAACGATTGCCCCGTCGCTTCCGGCGGACCAAGCGGAGCTAATTAAGGAACAAGTGTTGCACACGCCGTTGGCGATGTATGTGTTGGGCGGTTTAGAACGGTTGTTTGCCTTGGCCGTGCATGTGGCGTTATCGCTGCTCGTTTTGCTTGGCGTGCGCAAGCGGCAATTCCGTTATGTCCTGTATGCAATTTTGCTCCATGCTGCGTTGGACGTCTTGCCGGCGTTGTACCAAGCGAAAGTCGTCACAAACATCTGGGTGGTCGAGGCAGTGTTGTTGGTGTGGGCGGTTGCTGCCGTTTTGTTCATTCGCCGGATCAAGCCAGCCTTTGAACAGGGGGAAGAGAAACGATGATTCGTGTCAAACGACTTGATCATGTGCAAATTTGTATTCCATTTGGCGCTGAAGATGAGGCGCGTGCGTTTTATACGGGCGTGCTCGGTTTCAAGGAAATCGAAAAGCCCGAGTCGCTGAAGGCTAACGGTGGGCTTTGGTACAAAGTCGGTGATATCGAGCTTCATATTGGGACGGAAAACCGTGATGGCTACAACAGCAAAAGCCATCCGGCGTTTGAAGTGGAAGATGTTGAGGCTGCACGTCGCTATTTGGAAGCACGTGGGGTCGTGACACAAGATGAAAAACCGATCCCAGGGGTGAAGCGGTTTTCGTTTCGCGATCCGTTTCACAACCGGATCGAGTTGTTAGAAAAAGGATAAGATCGCTTCATAAGCCGTCCGATCGGGCAGTGCTCTTTTGCTCCTTCGCGATAGTAACCTCTTGCCATTCAGGGAATGCTAGAGACGAAGGAGGGAGCATCGCGATGAAAATGAAAGCGAACAACAAGCGCAGCGAGAAATCTGTCCGCACCGCTGATACTCGGACGGCAGGCCGCGCGGCGATGAGGGAACAAACTGTACAAGAAGCCTACAAAGAGCAGGAAGAGTTGACGGCTGATTAGCGAAAAAAGCGGGAGAAAGGATGATTCCTTTTCCCGCTTTTTTGTGGTTACGAATGCTCTTCTAAGCTGGCAACCGGCACACTTTGCTTTTGAGACGGGTTGTCAAGCGGATGGATCGTCGCCACCCCTTTTTGTTGGTCGACATGCTCGATGTAAATGCGCTGTCCGTTGTACGTGACATTCGCCATCACTGGCGATGATGCGATTTCTTGCGCTCGACGAACATCCATTTTCGGCACCTCCTTAGTTCGCAGGATGAACGGAAATAGGGGCGTTTAAGACAGATATAGTATGACTTTTCGAAGGACCGGCTATGCATCGAAGCGAAAAAAAGCGATAAAGCTCTTTTTGGCATCCGTTCCTTTTTTCTCACTTAACAACAAGGAATTTTCAACTAAATATATTAAACATTGTTCTAAATAATCAATAAAGCAAACATATAGCACTAGTGAATCGCAAAGTATATTGTGTATAGTTTACATATACAAGAGATGAGGATGAAAACGGAGATTCTTTTCGAGTTGAACAAACTAGGGCAAAAACGCCAGTTGCGTCAAGCGGAGGCGTCAGGGGTTTCGGGCATGTTGGGCGGAAAGCCGATGTAGAATTTCGCATCGCACAATGATGTAGGCTTGGCGGATGACAGGCGAACAATGAATCAGGATGCGAAGATACGGGGCGGGGGCATCGCGGCTCGTCGCCGGTAACCATCCGCTGTACGAGCAGGCAGAAGCTATGTTAAAACAGTGAAAAAAAGCAGAATCCGCACTCATTTTCAATAGCGGCTATGCTGCGAATATCGGTGTACTGATTCGCCGCGATGACCTCGTCTTGAACGACGAGCGGAACCATGCAAGCTTAATTGATGGGATTCACTTGAGCAAAGTCACCTGTTTCCGTTACCGTCGTAATGACGTCGATGATGAAAGCAATCTCTGCCAGGAAACCGAAAACGGATGGTCACCGCCACGGTCTTCAATATGGATGGAGCGATTATCGGAGCTTGTCGAGTTGAAACGACGCTATCGCTTTCTGACACCGCCGTGGTGGACGACGATGTTGAGCTAGCTGTTGGCTACATCGCTTTCGCAGGAAAGAAGATGGAGGTCATTTAGTAGGTGGAACAAAGGGGGAAAAACAAAAAACCAACCGGTTGTTTTTCCGGCTGGTTTCATGACGATCGGGATGACAGGATTTGAACCTGCGACCCCACGCACCCCATGCGTGTGCTCTACCAAGCTGAGCTACATCCCGAAGAGATTGGTCAGACATTTCCTATTATATAAGAAAAATAGGGAGAAATCAATGGCCAATTTTGCATTCGTTGGAAAAAGGATGTCGCGATCGTTCTCATCACGGAATCGAACGTTTCTCCATAGGCGATGACCGTTCATAAGGGGAAATTTTTTCATCAAGGCATGTATGTCTACGATCACATGATCCCTGTTCATCTTTTCCCTAAGTTTTACTGTAGGCAAGCGGCTGTTGTCCCCTGTCCAACTAGGCATGCTTGTCTTGTGGAAAACATTCCGTTTGGACAAGGCCGAGTGCGCCTGTCGATTCCTAGCTGTTTGCATTGTTCATGCATAAAACAGGAAAAATCAGCCATACTAACCATCGGTGATGCCTGTGTACAACAAAGAAGAGCTTGTCCGCTTTGTCGAAGAAGCAAAACAGTACGCCCGTTACGGAAAAGTGGCTGATTACATTCCCGCCTTAGGTAAGGCGAATCCGAACGAGCTGTCGATTGCCGTGTACACCGCAGACGGAAAAGTCGTTGATGCCGGCGATGTGACAGTCAAGGTGACGCTACAGAGCATTTCCAAAATTCTCGCACTGGCCCTTGTGCTGATCGACCGCGGCGAAGACGAGGTGTTTCGCAAAGTTGGTATGGAGCCGACGGGCGATCCGTTTAACTCCATTGCTAAGCTCGAGGAAGTGCAGCCGTCCAAACCACTCAACCCAATGATTAACGCCGGGGCGTTGGCGGTGACGCACATGATTCGCGGCCGTTCTGTCGAAGAGCGGCTCGAGCGGCTTTTGGCATTCATCCGCCGATTGGCAGGCAACGAACAGATCACGTATTCGGAAGAAGTGGCTCAATCCGAGTTTGAAACCGCGTTTTTAAACCGGTCACTTTGCTATTTTTTGAAACAGCACGGCATTATCGATGAAGATGTTGAAGAGTTGATGGACTTGTATACGAAGCAATGTGCCGTTGAGATGACGTGCATTGATTTGGCGCGCATCGGCTTAGTATTCGCACTTGACGGGCGCGACCCGCATTCGGGTGAGCTGCTCATGCCTCTTGATGTGGCTCGTATTTGCAAAACGTTCATGGTCACGTGCGGCATGTACAACGCTTCAGGCGAGTTTGCCATTAAAATTGGCATTCCAGCCAAAAGCGGTGTTTCCGGCGGCATTCTCGCTGCCGTCCCAGGGCGATGCGGCATCGGTATTTTCGGTCCGGCGCTCGATGATAAAGGGAACAGCTTGACCGGGGTGAAGCTGCTCGAGCGGCTATCCAAAACATATTCATTAAGCATTTTTTAAGGAGGAGACGAACATGAAAACGTTTACGGTTCAGTTTCATCGCGAAGATCATGTGGAGGCGATGAACGTCGGTAAATTGAACCAAGACGAATTTGACAAGGCGACTGAAGGCGGGACGCGACATTTGTTTGACCTCGACACGAATATCGGCTATTTCGTCTTTTTCGACGCCGAAGACAACGAAGGGAATGTCTCGTACTTGATGCTCCAGTACGAGGAGGACAGCGAAGACCCGAGCGCGTGCTACAGCTTCGAGCTGAAAGATTTTTATGAGTTTATGGCGCTCTACTTAAACGACCTCGAATTCGCTGATGAGGAAGAAATGAATGAAGACGATGAAGAACCATACGGCCCGATCCACCATTTAGCGCACTTGCTTTACCATATCGTCGAGGAAGGGAAGGCGGTGGAAGTGTGAGGGAAGGGCTGCCTCAAAAGACTGCCTTTCTCAGCAGTAAATGCAATATATGGGTTTTTACTAGTCGGTTAGTTGCATACATCGGAATGAGAAGAGGCGTCCTCCTCCTTTGGGACGTCTTTTCTTAGTTTATATACTAAAAAAAGATTTAAGCCCTTGACGAAGGAAATCAAATCGATGTAAGATGGATTTGTAATCGATTACATAGATGGGTTTGCCTGAAGTCTTAGTCGATTGGAAGGAAACCTTGGAAGGTAGACAAGCCTCTTCGGTTGAACACCTATTCGGTAGAGATCAGCCTTTTCTTTCTCGCAAACTCATCAGGATGAAAAAGAGACAGAAAGCGGGAAATAGTCGATTTATCAACGATTTTTGTGTAATCGATTACAAAATAGTAGGTAGACAGGCATCGAAAATTGCCTGAATAGTGTGTAATTGGATTGTCATTTCAGCCTAGGAGGTGATCCGGACCGCGCGAGAGATGTGTTGTTCGGTTTCACTCAAGCTTTATCATACAAAAAACAAGTAGGGGGATGGATAAGAAATGAAAAAGAAAAAAGCGTTTCAATCATCAGCTATTTTGTTAGCGCTTACGATGGGACTTACGGCCTGCTCCGGCGGTGAAAATGCTGACGGTGATGGCAATAGCAAAACAGAAGGCAATAAAGAAAGCAAATCCAGCGAAGTGGTTAAGATTGTCTATGCCCGTGGCCAAGACTCGACGAAAGCAACCGAAAAGTTGATCGAAGCATTTGAAAAAGCACATCCGAACATCGATGTTGAACTGCGGGAAATGCCGGCTGACACCGGCAAGCAGCATGATGCTTACGTTACGATGTTAAACGCCCAGTCGTCGGAAATCGATGTTATGGACCTTGATGTGATCTGGCCGGCTGAATTCGCCCAAGCAGGCTATACGTTGCCATTGGACCGTTTCATTGAGAAAGATGGCATCGATTTAAGCAAATACAACCAAGGGGCGTTAGCCGCTGGAAACTTCAACGGTAAGCAATGGGCGATGCCGAAATTTATTGATACGGGCATGTTGTTTTATCGGACGGATTTAGTGCCTGAAGATAAAGTGCCGAAAACATGGGATGAACTGTTAAAAACAGCAAAGGAACTGAAAGGGCAAGGCGGTACGAAATTCGGTTATTTAATGCAAGCGAAACAATATGAAGGGCTTGTTTGTAACGCTGTTGAATTTATTGCTTCCTACGGGGGACAAATCGTTGACAAAGACGGAAACGTTGTCGTCAACAGTCCGGAAGCCATTAAAGGTTTGAAAAAAATGGTGGAGATCGTTCAATCGGATGTTGTGCCAAGCAACGTGACGACCTTTATGGAACCTGAGTCTCACACCGCATTCATCGAAGGACAAGCACCGTTTATTCGCAACTGGCCGTATCAATATGCCTTGGCGAACGATCAGGAACAATCAAAAATTGTCGGCAAAGTTAGCGTTGCTCCGCTCCCGGCTGGCGATAAAGGGTCAGCTGCAGCGCTTGGTGGCTGGATGACGGCAATCAACAAATATTCGAAACACCCGAAAGAAGCATGGGAATTCGTCAAATTTATGACCGGGCCGGAAGGGCAAAAAATCTCGGCCGTTTATGGCGGTTTAGCCCCGACATTGCCGGAGTTGTACGAGGATGAAGAGGTGTTGAAAGCCAATCCGTTCTTCGCTGAAGAAGGGTTTGTCAACGCCTTGAATGCAGCAGTGCCGCGTCCAGTGGTGCCGAACTATCCGGAAATTTCCGAAATCATCCAAATTAACGTATCGAAGGCATTGGCCGGAGAGCTTACTGTTGAACAAGCGGTAGCAAACATGGAAAAAGAAATGAAGGCAGCGATGAATAAGTAAAGCGGCTGTGTTGCTCGGCGCGGTGCAGCCCAAGTGAGCAAGAAAAAATAACGGAGGAAGCCATTCGCTATGTATTAGCCTTCAGGCCGCTCTCTATCCGGTACTGAAGGCTAATACCCTTTTTAACAAAGAGAAGGGGGAAGGCAGCGATGAGGAATGAAAAGAGAATGGAGCGGATCTTAGGTTATTCGCTCGTCGCGCCGGCGTTGTTATTGATTTTAGCGATTGCTATTTGGCCAGTCATCCAATCGTTTTATTACAGCCTGTTCGACTATCGGCTCAACGACCCGAGGAAATCATCGATTCATTTAAACTACAGCCTTGACCTAGAGGGGTACTTGCAAAACTACCCGTTCTTACAAAGTGCCCTTAAACAAGAATTAGCTACTGCGGAAGGAACAGTAAAAGAAACGCTCGCCGAAGTGGAACAAAAATTAACGGATATGGATGCCGCCATCCGCAAGGACGAACAGGTGGCGAAACAATACGACCAAGTAAACGAAGCGCTTGATAACTTCGAGACGCCGAGTGAAGAAGTGAAAATTGTTGAGCTGGACGAACAAACGGCCAAACAGCTGATCAGCACGGTGGACAGCGCTGTTCAAACGTTGAAGCAAATTCACCAGGATGGGGGGCTCAAGCAGCCTGATAAAGTCGTTGGCCTTGCTGAAGGGCTGACCGGTGTCGTCATTGAACCGAACTTTGTTGGTCTGAAGCATTATAAAGACAATTTTAGCGATCCGCGCTTATGGAAGGCGCTATGGAATACGACGTTCTTTACTGTTGTGTCGGTCGCAGTTGAGCTTGTGCTCGGGTTGGCCATCGCCTTGCTCATTAACAAAGCATTTTTCGGCCGTGGGCTTGTTCGGGCGACGATTTTAGTGCCATGGGCCATTCCGACCGCTGTATCGGCACTGATGTGGAAGTTTTTATATGATGGGCAAAACGGGATTGTTGCTAAATATTTTGAAAATATTGGTCTTGTTGACCGTATGGGAGATTTGCTAACGACAGAAGCAGGGGCGATGTTTGCCGTCATTTTTGCTGATGTGTGGAAAACAACGCCGTATATGGCTTTGTTACTGCTTGCTGGGCTCCAAACAATCCCAAGCTCGCTATATGAAGCCGCTTCGATCGACGGAGCAACGAAATGGCAACAGTTCGTCAAAGTGACGTTGCCACTGCTGAAATCAAGTATTTTGGTGGCTCTTTTGTTCCGGACGCTGGATGCGTTCCGCGTGTTTGATCTGATATTCGTATTAACCGGCGGAGGTCCGGCGAATTCGACGGAAACGATTTCGATTTTAGCGTATAAAGTCATGTTCTCGCAGACGAATTTTGGAAATGGATCGGCGTTGGCAGTCATCGTGTTTATTTGTGTCGCCATCATTTCAATGATTTATATTAAGTGGCTCGGTAAAGATTTATTGTCCGACAGTGCGAGTGCGAAACGATAAGGGAGGTGAGATCATGACGAAAAAAGCAGGACCTCTTTTTTATATCTTTCTCGTCGTATTCGTCTTTTTTGTCATGTTTCCGTTTTTATGGGTGTTGCTCAGCTCGATAAAGCCGCTTAGTGAACTATTCGGCGATAAAGCATTTCAATGGTTTACTAGCCACCCAACATTAAAATCGTATATTTCCGTCTTTGTCAATTATCCATTTTTGCGCTATTTATGGAACAGCACGGTGGTTGCGACGATCACGACGGTTTATACCGTATTTGTCGCGGCATTTGCCGCTTACGCCATCGCGCGTTTAGAGTTCAGAGGCAAAACCGTCATTCTCGGTCTCGTGTTGGCGGTGTCCATGTTTCCGCAAATTGCAACCATTTCTCCGATTTACATGTTTGTGAAAAAGTTTGGTTTAACAAATAGTTATTTAGGATTGATTATTCCGTATACAACGTTTGCCCTTCCGTTATCGATTTGGCTGTTGGTCACCTTTTTCCGCAAAATTCCATTTGATTTGGAAGAAGCGGCAAAAATCGATGGAGCAACGCCAATGCAAACGTATTTCAAGGTCATTTTACCGCTCGCGGTGCCGGGGGTGTTTACGACCTCGATTCTCGTTTTTATCGCAGCATGGAATGAATTTTTATTTGCCTTAACGATTAATACGGCGGAAAAATACAAAACAGTACCCGTTGGTATCGCCATGTTCCAGGGACAGTACACGATCCCGTGGGGCGAAATCTCGGCGGCGACGGTTATTGTCACGATTCCGCTTGTCATTATGGTATTGCTGTTCCAACGCCGCATCGTATCCGGTCTCACGTCTGGCTCGGTGAAAGAATAATCGCTAAGGCAAAGGAGAGGGCGTCCCAAATGCAATGGGGCGCCCTCTCATTATATATGCCTCCGACGTTTCCTCAAGGCCATATCTTCTCTCTGGCACCTTGTGTTCAATGCCCATTCGTTTTAAAACATGAAATCATCAATCACTCGTTCTATCTGCTGCTAACTGTTCATATGTTAGTGACAAATATGAGGCCAACCTCTTATGAAGCTTTGAACGGTTTTCTGTATGTACTTTGTCATAAATATACAGAAAATTTACAAAATTTAGGTTAAGTAATCGCTTTTTCATTACTTGAAAGGGGGTGGGAATGGTTCGTTCTTTTGTTATATGAAGCGAAGGGGGGATTTCATTGCGTTTTGACCGACCTTTTGAAGGCTATGTCGTAGGTGAACGCCACCGTTCGCGTGGTCGGACGATTACTGAGGCTGATATTGTACAATTTGCCGGTGTTTCCGGTGATTTTTATCCGTTGCATATCGATCGAGAATACGCGAAGCAGACGCAGTTCGGCGAACGGATTGCCCATGGGATGCTGACGTTGTCGGCGGCGACTGGGCTATGGGTGATGGAGCAGGGATGTGTGCTCGCTTTTTACGGCATCGACGCGCTCCGCTTCGTCCGACCAGTGAAAATTGGCGATACGATTTACGTCGAATCGGAAGTGAAGCAGTTGACCGAGCGGAGCGACACGGCAGGACTCGTCACAGTGCATCAACAAATCCTTAACCAGCATGGAGAGACGGTGGTTGATGCACTTGTGCATATGCTCGTGGCGCGGGAAGGAAAGAAGTGAACGGAGCGCGCGATGCTGCTTCGAGCGTTGTGGAGGGAGAAACAAACGTTCGTTTGAAAGCGTTAACATCGAAGCGAATAATCAACCGAGGTCGCTTTGGCTATTATTCATTTGTTATTTTTGCGTTTTCATATGATGAAAGGGGTGCTGGCGTCAATGACAACGACGATGGATGCGTCAGAGTTAAAACGCCAAAAAAGGCGGGCCGCGATTTCGAGCGTGGTCGGCACGACGATTGAATGGTATGATTTCTTCCTTTATGGGACGATGGCTGCGCTAGTGTTTCCACAGCTCTTTTTCCCGCAAAGCGACCCATACGTGGCGCTTATGCAATCGTTCACGACGTTCGCCTTAGGGTTTGTTGCCCGGCCGGTCGGAGCGGCCATTTTTGGCCATTTCGGCGATAAAATTGGCCGGAAGGCAACGCTGGTCGCCACTTTGTTGTTGATGGGGCTGGCGACGGCGTTGATCGGGTTGATGCCGACGTACGAGCAAATTGGCTTATGGGCTCCGCTCTTGGTGACCGTGCTTCGTCTCATTCAAGGAATCGGGGTTGGCGGAGAATGGGGCGGCGCCATTTTGATTGCGATGGAGTGGGAGGAAGGAAAGCGGCGTGGATTGATGGCTTCGCTGCCGCAAATGGGCGTGCCGTTTGGGCTGCTCACTTCTTCACTTGTGACGACGCTCATGCTCGCAGTAGGCGGCGACAGCTTTTATGCATGGGGATGGCGCGTTCCTTTTCTGCTTAGTTTTCTGTTGATCGCTGTCGGATTATATATCCGACTGAAAGTGCTGGAGTCGCCGCTATTCCAAGAGGCCCTGGCAAAACAAGAAACGAGCAAGATGCCGGTCGGCGAGGTGCTTGTCAAACATCCGCGCGAAATTCTTTGGTCTGCGCTCGCACGGGTGATTGAAAACGGATCGTTCTATATTTTTGTCACATTTATCGTCAGCTATGGGACGACATTTTTGGAGATGGAAAAAAGCATTTTCGTCAATGCGACAATTGTCGCTGCGATCATCAATGCGCTTGCCATTGTGTATTCCGGTCATTTATCTGACCGGTGGGGGCGCCGCCGTGTCTACATGACGGGTACCATTTTGCTTATGCTTTGGGCGTTCCCGTATTATTGGCTCGTCAACACGAAAAGCGTAGGCCTGATTATGTTGGCGACGATCATCGCCATGGTATTCCACGGCATGCTGTATGGCCCGCAGGCGGCGATGATCGCGGAAAACTTCCCGACACGCCTGCGCTATAGCGGCGCTTCGCTCGGCTACCAGCTGGCCGCGATCATTGCCGGTGGACCAGCGCCGCTCATCAGCACGTGGCTGCTGCACAAATACGGCAGCGCTACCGCGATTTCCTTCTATATCGTGGTCATGGGATTGATTTCGCTCGTCGGTGTCAAAATGCTTCAAGACCGAGCCCGCCAAGCGATTGATTAATAATCGATCCGAACCCATAGGCGCCTCTGCATTCGTGCAGAGGCGTTTTTGGTGCTGAATCGGTTGGCTTTCATGTAAAAAACAGAAAAACGTTAGATCCTTTATTGGCGTGTTTTGCTCATTCTTCCCGATTAGGGCGTTTTCTAAATAAACCAAGTAAATAGTATGGATATGAAAAGACTTTGCAACACCGTTTGAAAAATTTTGATGAAGCGACATTTTTTCGCCAAGTTTTTTTGAACTAAAAAGGTTTTTATCCGTCGCTGCCAACGGAAAGATTGTGATACTGGTTGCTCATTCCCGCGTAAGGAAGCAAACATTGAAGATTTTTAATCGTATGAAAAGGGGACTTGACAACGGTACTAAGCTTCATATACGATGGTAATGTAATCGATTACATATTTGAGAGGATTTCATCTATGGCAAGCATAAAAGACGTAGCGAAACGGGCAAACGTATCGACGGCGACCGTGTCGCGCGTATTGCGCAACGCCGGCAACGTCACCGAAGAGACGAAGCAACGCGTGCTCGAGGCGATCGAAGCGCTCAACTACCAGCCGAACGTGCTTGGCCGGTATTTGCGTCGCATGGAAACAGAAACGGTGCTCGTTGTCGTGCCCGATATTACGAACCCGTTTTTTTCGAAGGTGCTGCGCGGCATTGAAGCGGTTGCTCTCGAACACGGGTACCAAGTGCTGCTTGGCGATACGCAAAATGATGCTCAGCTTGAGGAGCAATATTTGAATGTACTGCCGCAAAGGCAAGTAGACGGGATGATTTTTTTAACTGCTCGCATCCGCAAAGAACTGATGGAAGAAATGGCGCGGCAGTTTCCGATTGTCCTCGCGTGCGAATATTTGGAGGGGACCGATATCCCGACCGTATCGATCGACAACATTAGCAGCGCCCGCAAGGCAACGGAACATTTGATTCATCTCGGCCATCGCCGCATCGCCCATCTGTCCGGCCCGATGGATGTCATTTTGGGGCGAGATCGGCTGCGCGGCTATTATCAAGCGTTGGCGCAGCATGGAATCGATGCCGACCCAGCACTCGTGCAAGAAGGTGACTTTTCCTACGAATCGGGATACAACATGACATTGAAGTTGCTCGCCCTTGAAGAACCACCGACAGCGATTTTCGCCGCCAATGACGAGATGGCGATCGGGGCGATCAAAGCGATCCGTCACCGCGGTGGTCGTGTTCCAGATGATGTCGCCGTTGTCGGGTTTGACGATATCCAAATGGCCTCGATTTTTGAACCTGCTGTCACGACGATCGCCCAGCCGACGTTTGAGATCGGCCAAAAAGCGATGGAGCTTTTGCTTCAGCTGATTGAAGGGAACGAGGTCAGCCGCCGTCAGCTTGTTTTGCCTGATCACCTTGTCATTCGTGAGTCATGCGGGGGGAAGTGCTCGGTTTGATGAAAGCGCTCCCCTCGTTGGCGGCGGAGAATAGGCGGATTTTTTTGTAAGGGTGATGTAATCGATTACATCACTCGATGTGTTGCTTCAGATAAGTGGCAATCTAGAAACAAGTTGCTTGAAAACAAGTGGATGCAAGGAGGAAACGATATGGAAAACGCACGTCCAATTCGCCTCGGGTTAATCGGAGCTGGTGGGATTTCAACCGCACATATTCAAGCGGCGCTCAAGCTCCCGGAGCGCGTCGTGCTGCAGGCCATTTGCGATGTCAACGAAAAAGCGGCCGCGGAAAAAGCGGAAACATACGGCATCCGCGACGTGTACCGCGACTATAAAGAGCTGCTCGCCTCACCAGATGTCGATGCCGTCATCATTACCGTGCCGAACTTTTTGCACGCCCAAGTGGCGGTCGACAGCCTGCGGGCCGGGAAACACGTTCTTTGCGAAAAACCGATGGTGATGAAATCGGAAGAGGCGGACGCCATCATTCGCGCCCGCGACGAATCAGGGAAACAGTTTATGGTGTCGCTGAACAACCGGTTCCGCCAAGCGGCGCAATGGCTTCATGCACGCATCGCAGAAGGCGCATTCGGCGACATTTATTACGCCAAAACAGGTTGGGTGCGCCGCCGTGGTATTCCTGCATGGGGGGCGTGGTTTTTTGACCGTGAGCGTTCCGGGGGCGGTCCGCTCATCGACTTAGGCGTTCATATGCTTGATGTCACGCTTTGGATGCTTGGAAACCCGAACCCGGTCGCGGTGACGGGGAAAACATACGCGAAGTTCGGTCCACGTCATCAAGGGGCATGGCCGGGCACGTCGTTTGCGCCAAACGCTTCGTATACGGTGGAAGACTTTGCCTCGGCATTCATCCAACTGGAAAACGACGCGACTGTGCTGCTTGAGACGAGCTGGGCGTCGCACATTGAAGAGGAACGGGCATATGTCGAGTTTCTCGGCACGGAAGGCGGTGTGCGCTGGGAGTGGAATGTGACCGGCAACCGTCAAGAAGTGAAATGGTTCCGCAGTGAACACGGTGTCCCGGCTGACGTCACACTCCATTTTGACGACCAAGGCGAACGGGTGGCGTTGCTTGACCATTTCGTTACAAGCATCACCAATAATACAACACCGCTTTGCACGGCAGAACAAGGACTCATGATCGCCAAAGTGTTAGAAGCGATTTATGCATCGTCCGAACAAGGGAAACAAGTCCGAATCGAATGGTAAGAGATCAACCACTTTGTGTATGCCGCGGCAAACCGAAATCCAATCGAGGGGGGATCACCATATGACAACACCAATCCGCGTTGTCGTCTGGAACGAATTTCGCCATGAAAAGAAAAATGAAAAAGTAAGAGCCATTTATCCGGAAGGGATGCATACCGCCATCGCCAACTACTTAGCCGAAGCCGGGTTTGACACAGCAACCGCTGTATTGGACGAACCGGAACACGGCTTGACTGACGAAGGGCTTGACCGGTGCGACGTTCTCGTTTGGTGGGGGCATATCGCCCATGATGAAGTGAAAGACGAAGTAGTTGAACGCATCCACCGTCGCGTCCTCGAAGGAATGGGGCTCATCGTCCTTCACTCCGGCCATTTCTCGAAAATTTTCAAAAAGCTGATGGGGACGACATGTAATTTAAAATGGCGTGAAGCCGATGAAAAAGAGCGGCTTTGGGTCGTTGCCCCGGGCCACCCGATCGTGGAAGGGATCGGGCCGTACATTGAGCTCGAACAAGAAGAAATGTACGGTGAGTTTTTCGACATTCCGGAGCCAGACGAAACGATTTTCATCAGCTGGTTTGAAGGTGGAGAAGTGTTCCGCAGCGGCTGCACGTTTACGCGTGGGAAAGGGAAAATTTTCTACTTCCGTCCTGGCCATGAAACATACCCAACGTATCATCACCCAGACGTGCTGAAAGTGATCGCCAACGCGGTTCGTTGGGCCGCACCGGTCAACCGTGGGGAAATCATATTCGGCAACGTCAAACCGCTTGAACCGATTAAAGCGAAACAAGGGGGAGCAGCGCGATGAAATCGATCAATGTTGGCATCATCGGCACCGGTTTTTCCGCTTCATCTCATATTGAGGCGCTCCGCCGCCTGCCGTTCGTGAACATTGTCGCTATCGCTTCAAGCAGCCAAGAAAAAGCAGAGGCAGCCGCGCGCCGGTTCGGGATTCCGAAAGCATACGGCGACTATGAGGCGCTGATCGCCGACCCGGACGTCGAAGCGGTTCACAACTGCACGCGCAACGTCTTGCATTTTCCGATCAACAAGGCCGTACTTGAAGCGGGAAAACATTTATTATCAGAAAAGCCGCTCGCGATGAACAGCGAACAGTCAATCGAACTGAAAAAGCTGGCTGAAAAAAGCCCGGGTTTAAGCGCTGTCTGCTTCAACTACCGCCACTACCCGCTCGTCGCCGAAGCGAAAGAGCGGATCGCCCGCGACGCAAAGCGCATCCATTTCGTCTATGGCGGCTATGTGCAAGATTGGTTGCTTTATGACACTGATTACAACTGGCGGCTTGACCCAGCGCAAAACGGTCCGTCACGCGCCATCGCCGACATCGGCTCACACTGGTGCGACACAGTGCAATACGTGCTCGGAAAACGCATCGTCGAAGTGTTCGCCGATTTGCGCACCGTCCATCCAGTCCGCTACAAACCGAAGCAGGAAGGGAGCACGTTTACATCCGGGCATGCTCAAGACGCCGAACCGGTTCAGATTGATACGGAAGACGGCGGCAGTGTGCTCGTCCATTTTGATGATGGCACTCACGGCGCGTTTACGATTTCCCAAGTGAGCGCCGGCCGGAAAAACCGGCTCTATTTTGAAATCGCTACCGATGCGATGACGCTCGCTTGGGATCAAGAGCACCCGAACCGCCTCTGGATCGGGCGCCGCAACGGCCCGAACGAAGAAGTCGTCCGTGACCCGTCGCTCTTGTCGCCGCAAGCCGCCGCGCTCGCCCATTACCCAGGCGGTCATGAAGAAGGCTGGCCGGATGGGCTGAAAAACTTGTTCCTCGACTTTTACAATGCCATCATCCGGAAACAGCGCGGCGAGGCGCTCGGGGAGCTGCCGTTTGCGACGATCGCCGACGGCCACTATACGATGACGATCGTTGACGCCATTTTGGAAAGCCATCGCACGAAACAGTGGGTGCGGGTGGCGGAATAAACAGTTTTTGTTCGGCCGCTGCCAACACGGGCGCTAACAGCGCCGTCAAAATAAAATGGAGCGGTGAGGCCGGTTGCTGATTGACCGGCCTTACACCGGCGAGAAGGGGGAGAAAAACAAATGAAACTAGGCGTATTTACCGTTCTGTATCAACAGTTGCCGTTTGAAGAAATGCTCGATAAGATTGCTGCGATGGGCATTGAAGCCGTCGAGCTTGGTACCGGTAATTACCCGGGCAACGCTCATTGCGATCCGGATGCACTGTTAGATCAGCCGGAAAAAATCAAAGCATTGAAAAAAGCGGTTCACGACCGTGGGCTTATCATTAGTGCGCTCAGCTGCCACGGCAACCCGCTCCATCCGGACAAAACGTTTGCGAAGCAATCGCATGACACATGGCGGAAAACAGTGAAACTCGCCGAGCAGCTCGAAGTCCCGGTCATCAACGCCTTCTCGGGCTGCCCGGGCGACCATCCTGGCGCCAAGTATCCGAACTGGGTCACGTGCTCCTGGCCGCCGGATTACTTGGAAATTTTAAAATGGCAATGGGACGAAGTCGTCATCCCGTACTGGCGTGAAGAAGCAGAGTTCGCCAAAGCGCACGGCATTCATCAAATCGCTTTTGAAATGCATCCGGGCTTTGTCGTCTACAACCCGGAAACGCTCCTCAAACTGCGTGAACACGCCGGCGAAACGATCGGTGCCAACTTCGACCCGAGCCATCTCCTTTGGCAAGGCATCGACCCGGTTGAGGCGATCAAACTGCTCGGCCGCGAAAAAGCGATTTTCCACGTCCATGCGAAAGACACGTACTTGGACAAAGCGAACATTCGCAAAAACGGTGTGCTGGATACGAAACATTACAGCCAAATTCTCGATCGCTCATGGGTATTCCGCACCGTCGGCTACGGTCAAAGCGAAAAATGTTGGCGCGACATCGTCAGCGCTCTGCGCGCGGTCGGCTATGACTATGTGCTCTCGATCGAGCATGAAGATATGCTCGCTTCGATCGATGAAGGGCTGTCAAAGGCCGTCGCCCTCTTGAAAAAGGTGTTGTTCAAAGAAGAACTGCCGGAGATGTGGTGGGCGTAAAAAATAGCGGCAAGGGAACACGATCCCTTGCCGCCTGCCGTTTCAAACGTCTGCGCCAGTCAGCCAACCGTCTGTCCCCATTTGTCAATGAGCTTCATCAACATGCGGACGAAAAACGATAAGGCAAAAATGGTGACAAATGAATGCATCCATGTCCACCGGTGATACTCAATCAAATTTGTATACTTTTCATAAAGCACCTCGACAGCGGTCAAAGCAGCGGCATACAACGCACATTGGCCGATGATGCCCGGGAGGCGCGAGCGGCGGGAAGTTTGATAGAAATACACACAGATGATCGGATACAGGAAGTATTCAAACAAAACGCTCGTCTCGAAATAGCGCCCTAAAAACCGGACGGGATACTCAAGCCAATGGGTTTCTACGACTATCACCCCAAAAAACGTAGAAAAATACGCTTTCAACAGGAACACTATCACCTTTTCCTTGACTGGCGGGGTCCGCAAGGCGAAAAACAACAAGATCATCCCAACCACAAAGAGCGCCCACAAATGGATCCGGTCCATGCCTTGATCGTCTCCTGTGAAGGATTTGCCTACTTTGCTAGTATGCACAGCCGAACAACGATCTTATTCCGTCCAGTTGTGTTTGCCCCAAACTAGAACGCCGCCCACCGGCTGCACCAATCGCGAAAGAGACCCCCAACGCCCGCAGAGGGGCCAACCGCCTGCTTCATACCGCCCGCGCCGTTTGACGGCCGACGCGCCCTTTCATGAACAGCAGCCGATGCCCGTCCACCGTCAAATCAATCATCGCGCCATCGAACACGTCATCGCCCGACTTTTTTCCGTTCGCCTGCAAATACGCCACCCGGTACCACTTGCGCCCGTACTCAAAATACATGTACCGCCCGCGCCGGAAATCGATCCAAAACTTCACCCGCTCACCGTTTACGCTCTTCCACACATACCCCCACGCCCGGTCTTGGCGGATCGGCGCCATTTTCGGCCGCGCCGAATTGACCGCTTCGTAATACAGCCGATGCTCCACATCAAACAGCACCATCCATTTTTCCCCCTTTGGACAACGATACTATATGTATAGCGCCAAACGGGCAAAAATAGACATGCCTGTTCATTCATTCCCCCCCACCATTCGCCTGGCGAGCAGCCGAACGGCCAGCGTCAACAGAAACATCGTAACGAGCGAGTATTCCCACTTCCAACCATGATATTCGATCAAATCCGTATGCCGTTCAAAGACAACCTCAAGGGCCGTCAGCACCGCCGCATACCCCGCGCATTGCGCCGCCACACCCGGCCAGCGCGCTCGGCGCGAGGTGGCATAGACGTACACACTGACAACCGGATAGAGAAGATATTCAAAAATGACGCTGTTATTTGTATAAGAAGCAAAAAAACGGACCGGATACTCGAGCAGCCCGGCCCCCGCTACGATCGAACCGAAAAAACTCGCCGCATATGCATTCAGCAAAAACGACACCCATACATCCCTCGCTGGCAAAATGTGGAAACTCAACAACAAAAGCCCCACCCCGACCGCAACAAGCGCCCAAAGAATCCATTGTTCCATGATCGCCCCCCTGAATGCGAATAATGTCGATTTTTCTTAGTATGGGATGAGGATGTTAAAGCCGATGATAAAATCCCCAATATAGCCGGAATAAAATTCCCCACTTACAATAGAACCATAGTGTCAATGAGAGGAGCTATGGTTCATGATTACGAGAGGGGAATTTTTTATGATCAAAGAGATGTATGAAAGGGGAATGAGTATTTCCGATATTGCGAGGGAATTGGGGATCGATCGGAAAACCGTCCGAAAATATATTCACTCCCCCAATCCTCCTTCCAAATCCAAGCGAAAACAAAGAAAAAGCAAGTTAGATCCATTTAAACCGTATCTTCAAAAACGGATGTTAGAAGATGGGGTGTTTAATAGCGAAAAGTTGTTTTTTGAAATTCGACAACAGGGCTATACGGGAGGAAAGACGATTTTAAAAGACTATATGAAACCTTTCCGAGAGACGGCCAAAAAGAAATACACCGTTCGCTATGAAACGCTTCCTGGCGAACAAATGCAAGTCGATTGGAAAGAAGTTGGGGAGGTCGTGATCGAAGGGAGAAAAGTCAAGTTATCGCTATTTGTGGCCACGTTAGGCTATTCGCGGATGAAATACGCGGTATTTACGACCAGCCAGGACCAGGAGCACTTAATGGAATGCCTGATTCAGAGCTTCAAGTACTTTGGTGGGGTTCCGAAGAAGGTGTTATTTGACAATATGAAGACCGTTACAGACGGGCGAGAACAAGGAGTGGTGAAATGGAATCAGCGATTTTCTGAATTTGCGAGTTACTACGGATTTATTCCAAAAGTATGCCGGCCCTACCGGGCCCAGACAAAGGGAAAAGTCGAACGAGCCATTCAGTATATTATGGATCACTTCTATGTAGGAACATCGTTTGAAAGCATCGAAGAATTAAATTTCCTTTTACATCATTGGCTCGATCAAGTGGCGAATCGGAAGCCAAACGCCACTACCGGTATTTCTCCGCAAGAGCGTTGGGCCGAGGAGTCACTCAAACCTCTCCCGTTGAAAGATTACGATACGAGCTATCTTTCCTATCGGAAAGTGCATTGGGATGGCAGTTTCTCGTATAAAGGGGAGCAATGGCTCTTATCGGCGGAGTATGCGGGCAAAGAAATTCTGGTGAAGGAGCGATTAAATGGAGATATTCGATTGTACTTTCGAGGGAAGGAGATTTCTCACGTGGACCAACAGAAAAAAGTGATTTCATTCGCTGAAAAAATAAAAAAGAAACAGACAGAAATGGCCGCCACCATTTCGCCTGTTTCGATGGAAGTGGATACTCGTCCATTGTCCGTTTATGACGCATTCCTGCGAGGGGAAAGCTCATGAAAGAACGCATACACGAGTATTGCCACCAACTCCATTTGCCTGTCATGGCGGAGCGATGGTCCGCCATGGCAGAATACGCCTCTACTCATAATATATCATATTCAGAGTTTTTATTCCGCTTATTAGAGGCAGAAATCGTCGAAAAACAGGCACGATCGATCCAAACGCTCATCAAGCTGTCCAAACTGCCGTATCGCAAGACGATCGATACGTTTGATTTTACCGCGCAGCCTTCGGTGGATGAGCGCCGGATTCGAGAGCTGCTTACGTTGTCCTTTATTGACCGGAAAGAAAATATCCTCTTTCTCGGTCCGCCGGGGATTGGAAAGACACATCTGGCTATTTCGATTGGAATGGAGGCGATCGCAAGAGGGTATAAAACGTATTTTATTACCGCCCATGATTTGGTCACTCAGTTAAGAAAAGCCGACCAGGAAGGAAAGCTGGAAAAAAAGCTTCGCATGTTTGTGAAGCCAACCATTCTCATTATTGATGAAATGGGGTACTTAAAATTGGACCCAAACAGCGCTCATTACTTATTTCAGGTCATCGCCCGTCGGTATGAACATGCCCCGATTATCCTCACCTCCAACAAAAGCTTTGGGGAATGGGGAGAAGTTGTGGGAGACTCGGTATTGGCGACCGCGATGTTAGATCGATTACTGCATCATTCCATCATTTTCAACCTAAAGGGGGAAAGCTATCGATTACGGGAAAAGAGGCTCCAACAAGAAAAACAGAAGGATCAATAAGGTCCTTCTGGGGAATTTTAAACCGGCGATTTTGGGGAAAAAATAATCGGCCTTGACAGAGGAAGGGGGGAGTATGTGGGTGTATGGGAATTTCGATTGGGTTCAGGACACAAACGCTGAATTTTGAGGAAGAGACAATGATGTTTTGTTTAAAAACAGAGAAGCGGTATAATAAATGCATAAGAAAACTCAATAAAATTTCTATGACGAATGGCATGTTTGAGAGAGGGAAAAAGAAAATGGCGTATATTATTCCAAAATGTCCGACATTTAAAACAAGAGGAGAAGAGAAGCTATTTAATGCTTTAAAAGCAAACCTGGACGATTTATGGACAGTGTATTATGAACCTGTAATTAACGGGAAATATCCAGATTTTATACTTTTTCACGAATATTACGGCATTCTTATACTAGAGGTAAAGGATTATACTACTCAGACGATTCTAGAAATTAGAAAGGATTACTGGAAAATATACAGCCAGGGGAAGGAGGTCAGTATAAAAAACCCGTTTAGTCAAGCAATTGAGTATCGAAATGAGTTAATAAATCTACTAAGCAAACACAAGGAATTAGTGGAACAAGCAGGAAACTTTCAAGGGAAATTGAAGTTTCCAGTCGCTGTAGGATGTGTTTTTGTAGATTTGACAGCGTCTGATATTATCAACTTGTGCATTGATCAGGTGATTCCGCTAGGACAATTGTTCTGTATGGAAGATCTTGAGGACAGTCATGTCTTTAACGAAAAAATCAACGGCATAATGGAAACACTCTTCACCATTAACAGTCTTTCACGAGAAGAAGCCCGCATTGTAAAACAAGTTATTTATCCAGTGATTAAAGTTAATTATTCTGGACAAGTAGATAGATCATTGGAAGAGGAACAACAAACGGGAAAAGAGGAGAAGGAACGAAAAGAAATATTGAATGTCCAATTGATTTCTTTTGAACATTATGTTGATGAATTTTATTATGTTGTTGATCGAGTCCATCATCTTTGCCAAACGGGAGCAGCAAGAAACATAACGATTGCCTATCCATTAAATCGCTTCTTGAGAAGAGGAACAGTAAAGGAGTTTATTAGTGATTTATTAAAAAGCAGAGGGCTTTTGGCAAAAAGAGGGCTGACACTGAAGCTTTTTGAGTTGGAGCAGTTAAGCGACTATTGTAGGAGTACGGACTATCTCTTTATTGTCGATATTAACTCTATTCGTTCAACTGCTGTTTATGAGCGGCAGCTGAGGCCGATTATAGAGGGAAAGATCTACAACGGTCCTATCATGTTAACGGCGAATAAGCCATCATGGCTGACGAAGAAGCTAAAAAATCGATTAGCGCAACGCTAATCGATTTTTAGCCAATTTTGATAGCAAATTTTGCTTTTTGGACAGTTCGCAGAGCCAACGAGTACAAGCTTTTCCTTGGCTCGTGTTAAGGCAACGTATAACACTCGCAGTTCCTCCGAATAAATTGAATATTGATTTAAGTTTACAGCTTCCTCATAGTTTTTAGAAACAATTTTTGTACCTGTTGAATAATATTTTTCATAACAAAATTCGAGTGTCATTTGGTGACGATGATATAAAATTTCAGGATTTAGCGCCCGTTGGCTAATGCTTTGATCCAAATTTGGAAGGATCACAATCGGAAACTCGAGTCCCTTAGCCTTATGAATCGTCATCATTGTTACATACCGGTCATCGGAATCAACATCCAAAACATCTGCCTGCGGTTCATCTTTCTCCGCCTGAATCATAGCTGAGAGCCATTGGATGAACTGCCCTAAGGTAATGTGTTCATTGAAAACTAAATCCCTTGCAAGCTGTTTTAATTTTACGAGATTGGCATAAGCTTGTTTTGGATATGCTTTATGGGCAAGGGTAAATTTATAAATATAGTCTAATATTTGCGCGGGTGTGAATTTTGGGATTAACGGCTTTATATTTCTATAAAGTTCATCGAGTTTATTGTGATCATAATTAATAAAAATAGTACCCAATGCCTCAAAAGCGTATTTGCTCATTGTTGGCATGTATAGATATTGGAGCAGCTTCAGGGCATCGATGATTTCCCGGCAGTTGTAAAAATCTCCGCTTCCAATCACCTTGAAAGGAATTTTTTGCTTTGTAAATTCTTTCTCAAATGCTTTAATCTCAAAGTTCTTTCGAAATAACAAACAATAACGGCTAGGATCGTCATTGTTTAATTTTTTCTTCAGCCACTCAGCTACTTGTTTCGCCTGCGATTCCGTCGGATTGCATAGAATCCATTCCGATATTTCGCTAAAGCTTATATGGGTCCCCTCATCTTTTGGTTTCAGTGGTTCTTGGTAAAAAGTATAATTGCTGCTTTCTTTTTTCTTAATGCGGTCAAAGACGGTGTTGACAAACACTACTAGCGACGGATTGGAGCGCCAGTTTGTTGATAATGTCAGCACCATGCCGTCCTTGGCAATCCATTCTTCAATTTTCGAGTATGAGTCGGTATCAGCTCCCCGAAATTCATAGATCGATTGTTTCAAATCGCCGACGAGAAATAAGGCAGGGGCATTGTCGGATCCATCGCAAATTAATTTTACCATTTCCGCTTGGTATAGCGATGTATCTTGAAATTCATCAATAAAGATGTATCTGTACTTTTGTTGGATTTTCCGCAATAAACCATAATCGTTTTTGAGTATTTTATAGCAGTACTCAAGAAGATCATCGACGTCTAACGAGTTATATTTAAGCAAATAATGGTGTTCATGAATGCGTTTTAGCAATTCAACCAGTTCTATTTTTAATCTCCTTGCTGTCCGCTCTTCCAACGATGAATAGCGTTTTGTACGAGTCAGCACCGTTTCAATGTCCAAGCCTTTCGTACGGAGCAATTCATATGACGTGGAAAGTATATCTTTTAACTTATGGACAGGCATAATGTTTAGATGTTCTACAGGCTCGTTATTGGCTCTTTTTTCTTGAATCCAAACTTCGATGACTTCAGTAATTGCCTGTTTATGTGAATCATTTTTTATATGGAAGTTTGGATTAAACAGTACATCATCTAAATAATAAGGGCCAGCCTCACTTAAAATGTTCTTGCAAAACTTATGAATGGTCGAAATTTGGGAAGAGTTGAGCAGTTCAAGTTCATACCGAAACCGTTTCCGCTCGCTTTCTGATGAACAACTGCTCCATTTAGCATAAAGGCGATTTTTTAATCGTGCTTGCAATTCTTCTGTTGCTTTATTCGTAAACGTAATGATCGCCATCTCCGTGATGGATAAAGATGGGTCTTCCTCGATTAACCGAACAATTCGCCGAGTCAATACTTCTGTCTTCCCAGTTCCAGCACCGGCTTTAACTAGAATTTTTCGGCTGTTTGCATTAATCACTGCTTGCTGTTCTTCTGTCAGATTCATGTCTCAGCCTACTCCCTTTTCTTTACAGGCATTTTCAAAAGCGCAGTAGCGGCAGTGCGCTCCAGCTTTTTTAGAAAAGTGGCCTGATTCGATTTGTTGTGCGTAATAGGATAATGATTGTTCTGCCGCGCGTTCTTTTCGGCAAAACCTGCTAAGCAAATCAAAGTAATCCTTTTTAACTTGATCGAGCTTTTGCTGTTCATCCCTCGTTTCATTTGCAGAGAATGATAATATCTTCCTCATATTGGTAATAGAGTAATAATGAGTGATTGTTGGATAGGAAACGCGCAATTGACGCTCGCCGACAAATGTATATCCTTTAATTTTTGATTCTTGTCTTTGTTGTGTAATGGATAATGATGCTCGGTTGTAATCTGGGTTTGATAATATTTGGTTAAGCAATCTTTGTAGATGGAAATGAACACGCATTTTTACATCTTCCCAATAACGCTGCGCCATTGGAAAAGCAGTTTTTAGTTCTTTCTCTGCATGAGCAATAATATTAGGCAAGGCATGCGTAATTGTATGCATATTTTCCTTGGAGACTTCAGGAAACTGATTTACTAATAAAACAACAGCCTTCTCATACAAAAAAGAAGCTGCATAGTTTTGAAGGTGGAAGGCGGATGAATATACGTATTCATGCTCCAAGTTTTTTTCGTAATAAAATCTCCTTGGACAGAGTTGGTAAACTGCAACATCTTCAATCGTGATGATTTTATCCTTAGACATAGGCGGCAGATTTTGTTCATAGAATGGCAAAGCCTGAGCATCGGAAAGTCTGCCGGCGTCAAATAGCAGACCTTCTTTTTCTAATAGGTTTTCAATGGATGACAGGTCGTCGTCTGTTTCCCCAATTCCGAGTGCTTTAGCTATGTCATATAAGTAATGAGACGGGGATAATTTAATTCCGTCCTCAAACCGCGAATAGCAAATAAAAACAGACTTTTTCGCTGCTTGTAGAGCAGTATAGATATAATATACTGAGCGGTCTGCATAATAACGCAACAAGGAAATTTCATTCGAAAACTTTTGTACAGTGGCGGCGTTTAAAATTTTTCGCTCAATATCCGCCGACATCGGCCATGTATAAGCAATCCGTTCTGGATACATATGCTGGTTGAATCGGGTAATAAAAACATATTCGTATTTTTGGTACTCTACGTTGTTTGGTCCGGTGACCAAAACTTTGCTCAGTCGTACTTTTCTTTTATCATTCTCTTTTTCATGCTGCTTGTCATTCAAAACCGCATAAATGCGTCTTGCGAATTCGGAACGAGTAATTGCAAAATGGTTATGAAGAGTCAATTCTTCCACAATTTCCGAAAGCCGCTCTTTGATTTCCTCCTCTATTTCATTTGTATAAGGTGACTCTTCAAAGTAACGAACAATATGGTCAAGATGTTCTGTAAACGTCATATCCGATGCGGACATTAAATCAGAACTGATCGTTGCAATGATTTCAATTATATTTTTTACGTTAATTAATGTGTCCTTGCTAATGTAATATAATGGGTGAGATGTGTAATCATCATTTATTTGATCCTTCGCTGCAATTAGTTCGTCGATTTTGTTGAACCAATCGGGAAATGTTTTACAGTCCTCGAAAAAGGCCTGCAGATCGACGATGCACTGAAATACAGCTTTATCAGGAATCTGTATTAAATCACCTTCAATGAGTTCAAGAACCATGTTTATATCTATAAAATGAGGAAGTTCTAGCACTTCGATACGGTCATCGGTATGGATTTTGAGCAAATTAAAAACGGCTCTCCCATGAGGAAGATGAATCAACGAGCGTTCAGGAACTTCCATTGCAATTCCATAGATTTCGGCAAGTTCTCGAACCGTCGGTCGTAGTTCCAATGGATTCGGTGTAATTAAGGCAATTTCATGAGGTTTTGCTGCTCCTTGTTCGATCAGTTTGCCTGCACGCTCTACAATATAGTCCAGTTCTTCCTCTTCAGAAACGAAACGCAATACTGTTACTGAACGATCGCTAATCTCATTAACTTTAGAGTGAAAAATGGATTGCGCAAGCTGCTGTACAGTACTATGAGCAATTTGTTCTGATTTGATCGATTTCCACTCTGTCATAGGTGCGAAGTTCACATAGGTTGTTTTAACTGCTTCGAACGCAGGGTTATTCGGAAAGTCTAGGTCGATCGGAATAAAGCAAATAATTTTTTTATCCAGTTTTTGAAAACGGTTGATGAGCATTTGATGTTTTGGCAATATGGGCAAGAAGGCACCATCAAGCAAAAGCATGTCAAAACTTTCAAAGTTATATTCCTGAAGAAGCCGTACACATGCCTGTCCGTAGTCAAGTACACCTTGTTGTGAAAGTTCTGCCAAATAATTTTCATACAAATCGCAAACGAGTTCCCACGATTGTGTAGCATCAAGAGCGCGAATTTCCTCTAGGGATAGGCCGCTTTGCGAAAGTGTAATGAAGCACTCAGAGATATCTTGTAATGAAGATTTCCAAGCAATATTATTAGAGAATGAATGATTTTCTAAAACACGCCCAATTAGTACCGCAGATTCTCGTTTGGACAAAACGGTATATGGTCCGGTTTTGATTAATTTCAGCAAGAAACGATCCATTTCATAAAGGAAAATGCCTCTTTGTTCTAATGTTTTAGCTACTGTTCGAAAATCAGTTCCATTATTTTGAAATAGCTCTTTGTGTTGATTTCTGTAACTTTGCAATCTCTTTCGATACAAAATAAGGGTTGGTACAATATGGAGTATTTTTTTTTGACTGTATAAACTAATCTTTTTATTAAGCCATTTGTCTACGTCGTCTGTATAAGGGGTACAAAGTATTTCCAAGTTCATCCCACCTGTATATATTTTCTAAGAGATATAGTATAATATGAAAATAGGAATTATCAACCTTTATTATAAAGCAGTTTTTGTGGCTATGGATCCCATCAATTGTATATTTTTGCGGAACAAAAGACATTAATTTAAGTCAAAAGGCATAAAAGGAGGAACAGCAATGAATAAGGATGATGAAAAACTTCTGGAATCTATATGCCAAAAACATGGCGTCCATCCTTCCTATCTTAAACAGTTGTTTCTTATTGAGAAAGAATATGCGGATAGAAATATGTATACAAGAAGTGGTATCTATAAGGATATTAAGCGTAAAATTGACGAATGGACGAAATGAGGTAAGGAGAGAGGGTCATGATTTTTGAGTATATAAAATTCAAAAACTATCGCCCTTATTATGGGGAGCAGATCCTTCATTTTCGCGGCCGGAAAAAAGAGCCGCCTTCGGCATACAAGAAAAATATTATATTAATTGGAGGATTAAACGGTCACGGAAAAACGTCATTAATTAACGCGATCTTTATTTGCTTTTATGGTCGCCGTAAATTCAAGGCCAAAGAGTATGAGGAATTGCTTCGAAATGCAGTAAACAAAAAGCATCTTGCCGAGGGGGGGAACGAAGGGTCCGTTGAACTTGCTTTCACCGACCATACGGGGAGCTATGCCATTGAGGTGGTCTTTAATCACCGGGATCTTAAGGAAACTCGTCGCATCTATCAATTGAATGAAGAGATGCAGAAAGTGCGGGAAATTGCCACGACAGAGCAAGCATTTTACGAGTTTATTGACCAACGCATCCCAATGGATGTATCACAATTTTTCATCTTCGACGCAGAAAAAATTCGCGATTTAGTCGGCGAACAAGACAGCGCAGAGACGATCCGCGCCATTCAAAAAGTTGTTTCTTTGGAGCTTTACAACCAATTGTTAAAGGACTTGGATCACATATCGAGGGAGTTAGCAAGAGATCTAAAGAAACAAGTGAAAGATAGCGACATTGAAGCGATTCTTGACCGCGCTGAGGAAATAAGTGACAAACTGGATAAATACAAAGATGAAGAAACTAAGATTGACGAACAGTTAACAGTGCTGACTGATCAGGTAAGGCAGCTCGAACGCGAGCGGCGGCAGCTTATTGCGCAATCGAGCGCGACGAAACAAGAATTGAGCCGATGGATTGGCGAGTACGAAGAAAAGGTTAATCAATATCGGGCCTTTTTAAAAAAATTTAAAGAAAAAGAGCTTTATCAGTTGATCTTGCTCCCGGCAATTCGCCAACTAAAACAAAACATAAAAAAAGAACGAGAATATTTAGACGCGAAATATAAGGAAAAAATGCAATTTGCGCCATACGAACAGTTTATTGAGAAGCTTCTAGAAGTGAGCGTTTTCCCGCCACTTTTAAGAAACCAAAAAAACCAATTAAAAGCGAAAGGTAAAGACATTTGGGCCCAACTAAATAACATTCAACGGTCACTTCTTAAAGAAGATGTAAATGTTATTCATGATTTATCGAATAAGGATTATCACTTTTTATTGCAGTACCCTGAAGCGAAAGCGCAGAACATTCGCACGGTTCTCGAAGAAATGAAAAAGGCAGAGGATATGTTGAAAAAGTATAGAGCTCAATTTGATGAGGCTCCTGATGCGGTGGATACAACCGAGCTTGATGAGCAAATTAAGGAATTCCATCAGCAACTCGGGGAGTTGCGGCAAAAAAAGAAAGATGTATTTTCCATTGTTCGTAAGTTGCGTGATGAACACACAAAACTTCAACGAGAAATTACAGAAAAGCAAAAGTTAAAGGACGAGCTCGGGCCGGTCGAGAAAAAAATCCAGTTGTTAAACAAGCTCCGTAGTGCAACACAAGAGTTTATCGACCAAGTGACGTTATTGAAAGCCAAGCAGTTGAAACTTCAAGTAGAGACGATCATGGAACAAATGTTTCGGAAAAGCGAATTTGGTGAAGTAAAATTCCACCCAGAAAAATTCACGTTAACTATTTACAACAAAGAAGGCCAAGAGGTTGACTTAATGTCACGATCGGAGGGTGAGAAGCAGTTGATTGCCCTCGCGATGATTTGGGCGTTGACGAAAGTATCGGGAAGCCAGATTCCGTTTGTCATTGATACGCCATTAGCGCGCTTGGACAGCATTCACCGTTCCAACCTTGTTCAACATTACTTTACGAAGCTAAGCGACCAAGTCATCATTTTATCAACGGATACAGAGATCACAAGCGATTTTTATAGTGAACTTGCTCCGTTTATTGAAAAATCTTATATTTTAAACTTTGATGAGGAAGAACAATATACGAAAATTGAGGAAGGATACTTTTTTGAGAAGGTGAAAAATCCGTGGCTGGTATGAAACTATCAAAGAATGGATTCGAAATTTTACAAAGAGTGATGGCAGAGCTCGAAATGGAACGTCCTGACGTGTTAAGACTCGCGTTTGCCAAGGGATTGACGGAATCGGAACTAATTCAGGAAAGAGAAAAAGAGGAGATGGCGAATATCGATATTCCGGTATCTGTTATCGCGAAAGGTGATGATATCGTATTGATCAAACATCTGTTGATCGATAAAGTGCAGACTCAAATTAATGATGAAGCGTTGGATAAGCTTATTATCAGCTGCATTGAACAAGGATTAGAAATTATGAATGAGGAATTAAATCAGCTGACAGGGGCGGATAGCTATTTTTTCTACTTATTAGAAAAGCATGGGATTGCATAGGGATGTATAAAAAACAGGGGATGATGAATTTTATGATCATCCCCTGTTTTGTTTTAAGTAGATGTTTAAATAGACAAGCTTTTTACAGCATGATCCAAACAGATGCAAAAACGGTCGATGTCTTCTTGACTGATGTATTTATTCAGCGAGACCCGGAAAGAACTACGGATTTGAATAGCATTAAGCCCCATTTCTTTCAAAACATATGAAGGTTCGTTAATGGAGCAAGCCGAGCCTGTCGAGATCGCAAATTGATCCTTTAAGGTACGAATGATCAACTCATTGCTTACATTAGGGATTGTAAAGTTTAATATTCCAGGAATTTTGTCGATTGGATGTCCGTTAAATTGAATGGCCGGAAACAAATCCTTTAGCTTATTTACTAAGTATGTTTCCAATTCCATCAACTTCTGATGTTGATCTTTGTAATTCAGTTTTGCCAGTTCGGCAGCTTTCCCTAGCCCGACTATATTATGGACGCTTAACGTCCCGGAACGGTATCCGTTCTCCTGATTGCCGCCATGGAGAAGGGGAGTGATTTTTGTCCGCAAACCAAGCTCCTGTTTCCGGATAAAGCAAGCGCCAATTCCTTTTGGTCCATACAGTTTATGGGCAGATAACGAGAGAAAATCGACCGGTGTTTTAGAAAGATCGACCTCAATTTTCCCGACCACTTGGGTTGCGTCTGTATGAAAAAACGCATTCGGATAGTGCGATTTAACATATTGGGATAAAGCGGGGATATCATTCAAAGTTCCGGTTTCATTGTTTCCCCACATGATCGATACGAGAATGGTATCCCCACGCATGGCCTTTTTCAACGATTCCAATTGCACTTGTCCAAGAGAATCCACGTCTAAGTAGGTGACCTCAAAACCTTCTCCCTCTAAAAACTTGCACGTTTCTAAGACGGATTTATGTTCGGTTTTGGATGTAACGATATGCTTTCCCTTCTCTTTGTAAAAATGGGCAACTCCTTTTAGGACAAAGTTGTTGCTTTCAGTAGCACAGCTTGTAAAAATAATTTCATCTGGATCGCAAAAGAGGAGGGAAGCGACGTGGGAGCGCGCTTCCTCTACCGCTCTTTTTGCATTTTCCGCAAGGGTATAATATTTGCTTGACGGGTTGCCGTATTCTTCGGTCAAGTATGGCCACATCGCTTTGCTGACTTCCGGATCGATCGGAGTCGTAGCGCTGTTGTCGAGATAAATCATCGTATCATCTCCAACTCAAAGTTTGCTAACCCTTTAATTAACTTTTCATAATTGCCGGCATACTTATACTCATTTTCTAACCATTTAGCCCCGCGGTCCAGATGTTTTTTGATCAAGGATGGAAAGTATTCATCATCAGTGATGGGACGGCCAAGCTGCTGAGCGATCAGTGCTTTGTAAACAAAATCGTACTCCCCGGTCAAAGTGTTGCGGTTAAACTCCAATCCATTGGTGTCCGAATCGAACGATTCGATTGGCTCTTTCGACAGCAGGGACAATGCAATAGCCAGACGTGCGAGGACGTTAGGCGTAAGATTTGTGCTGGATTGCAGCTGTTTTAAAATATCCATTGTCTCCTTTGACGTTTTTAGGCGAAACTGCATAGATCAAATCCTCACTTTTTGGAAGAAGTAATGGTTATTAACATGGACTCGGTTTGAACTGCGGTCATAATGTAAAGAAAATTCCCGCTGGATATAAGGTTTCATTTGATTATAGTAGTATTCGTCCACTTCTGTATTCGTTGACAAGATAATGACCTGATTGGCAGCGATAGGCAAATATTTTTGAATTAAGTTTTCTTTATGCGTCCGATCGAGGCGGCCAAACAAGGTGTCCAGTACAAAAGGTATTTGCCGTTTAGACGCTTTTAATAGCGCCCAAAGCAGTGATAAAAAGAATAATTGTGTTTCCCCTGCTGATAAGGAGTGTTTAAATACAGGTTTATTGGAATAGTTTAGCATCGTGATTTCAAACGTTTGCGGGTCAATTCTAAAAGAGTTTAAAAATTGGCCTTTCCGCATCAACGAGTTAAACATTTGCAGGAAATACCGTTCTACTGTTCCTAGATATTTTTTGATCTGTTCCTCTTGATAGCGAGATAAAACGCGGCTCAGCTTTTGACACAGTTCAAAAATGTTTTCATCTTTTTGCGCTTGGCGGATTCGTTTCTGTACTTTTTCTCTCTTAGCAATCAATTCTTGATAAAATTTTTGCGCTTCAAACAGTTTGGCCGTGTTTGCCTCAGTTTCATATTTGATTTGTTCATGGAGACGGGTATGCTCGTTTAGCTTGTTGATGATCTCCTTCAGCGACTCGTCTGTAAGACTGTGCTCAATCTGCTTTTTTATCGTATAAATTTCATTTGTCAAATGTTGAATCCTTGCGAACCATTTATCAATCAGTTCTCCATCAAAATGACGCACTTGCTTGAACAAATTTCTAATCGTCTGCTTTTGTTCCGAATTCATTTGGTGAATAAATTGGAAACGCTCAAAGTTAATGCCAACCGGTTTCATTGACTGAAACAATTTCTCTTTCATCGCCTCGGTGAAAGAGGACGTTGCTTCTCTTCCATCAAGGTCCGTAATGCGGAAATGGCGCGAAAGCTCCTTAAATAACAGCGGAAGTGTTTCGTTGTTTAACTCTTCTTTCAATGTATTGTATCTCTCGACACGTTCCTCTGCATCAATTTGGGTAACCGTCTGCTGCAAAAGACTCTGCACAATGACAAAAGGAAGCAACTCCGAAGCCGTTTCTTTAATTTTTTCGGCGATCTGTTTCTTTTCTTGCTCCATAAGAAAAATTTGTTCGTTTAGTTTTTCTCGCTCGCGAGCCATCATTCCCCCTTTGACGGAGAATTCCCGTTGGAGCTCTTGGATAGTTACTTGAATATCTTTCTCCTGTTCTTTCAATTCCGCAATCCGCCTTTCGAGGCTACGGATCACATGTTCCTGATTGCGGAGATCATATTCGATTTGTGTGTACTCTTTTTGTTCCTGGGTCAGGCTGGTAAATATGTTGTCCTGTTTCAAATACTTAAGCAAGTCTTCCTTTAACGTATCAAACAAGTCTAAGTTGAACAGTGTCATAAATGCTTCTTTTACGTTCTGTTCAAATTGTGCATCGAGGACGTATTGCTGAACTCTTTCACCGTCAAAAAACAAAAAGTCAAACAGGCTTGGCGGCAGGTTGCGCCGCAAGAAGTGATAAAACTCCTCCATTTGGTTGTCGGTAAGCGGAATGCCGTTTTTGGAAATTTGCAGATGCTCCTTTACGGTCTCTCTCGTGAGCTCCCACTGCCGGATTATATAATAATTTTCCGGCTCTCCATTATTATACAGAGTAAAATCTATTTCCACCCCGGCCATTTTGTTGCCTTCGGCTCGGGAATAGATATTGATTTTATCTTTAATAAAATCGATATATTTGGCGTTTGCCGATTTATATCCTAAAAACAGCGGACCGTAAAGCGCCAATTTGATGGCAGACAGGAAGGTCGTTTTCCCTGTTCCGTTCTCCCCCCCAATCAAAATAATGTTGGCGCGCCCCTTTTTGTTTCCAAAGACAAATTCATTTCGTCCATAATAAATGCCAAAGTTTGTAATTACTAGTTGGTTAATCTGCATAGTCGTCACCTTGTTGTAGTTGATTAAAATGTAGCCATTCCTCATTCAAAATCCGGTTGATATCTTTTAAAATGCCGTATCGATGCTTATATCCATAATGTTGAAATTCAAGGTGCACAAGTTTTTGGACAAGTTCAAACTCCAATTCTTCTTCATGGCACAGCTTTTTAAGCAGCTTGATGTCCTCGCTTTCAAGAAACTTGCTTTCTTCTATGTCCCAATTCGGGCGATGTCCGTATACTTCCTCGTAAATGGCTAAAACGGAGTCTTCCCAATCCCCTTTTTCAAACCAAATTTTACGTATTTCTTTCAGTTCTTCGACAGTGATCAATTCATATTTGGGTTGATGAGGATGTTGCAACTGCTTTTCTGTTTCCAACAGCTTTCTTAAAATTTCTTTCCGATGTTCAAGGGTATATGGACCTAACCCTAACCGTTTATTGTCCTCGTCGCCAATTAAATATACTGAACCGTTCGCCCGCTTCTTTTCGCGATAATCTTCTTTGTCACGGTTTTCCATGAGCCAGTTTCGAAACTTTAGGAGCGGTGTTAACCATTCATCACCAGACTCGATAAACCCCTTTAATGATTTATCTTCTTGCACAACTGTACATACCCAGCAACCGAAGCGGCTGTTGCCGCACGAGGGCGTTGAATTGTCGATGACTAATGGACATTCCCCCTGGCTGTCTTGGTACAAGGCAAGCAAGTCGGCGTTATCAGCTCCCCAAGGATTTGGCACTTGCATTAAATATGTCCAAACATCGTCTAACGAGAAATCTTCAATCGGCGCATAAACGTAAGAATTAGGGAGTTTAGTATGACGCCGTAAAATTTTCCCTTCAATTTTATGGGTATTCATGACTTGCGCCCTAGTCGAGCTTTCCGATTTCCGCACTCCGAGTACGACAACCGTTTCACCAAACTCTGACACTTTGTTTAAGATGAAGTTGTTGGCTGGATCTATTTTTAAACGGTCTGTACACCACCTGAATTTCTGTCGAGGAGCCGGGTAACCTCGACCGATCAAGTTGACCCAGAAAGTGTTTGTAATGTTTGGCATTACTTTTTCAACATGAATAGGAAGTTCAAGCTCGTTGGCAGCTTTTTTCATTTTCAATAGCTGTGTATCGATGTGTTCAAGTATTTTAGGGTTTTCTACCATCGTATCGGATGAGATAATGTAGACAGGTTTTGTCAATTCATTTTTGCTCATTGATGACAGCGCATAAAAAATAATCTGAACAACAACAGTAGAGTCCTTGCCGCCACTAAAGCCCACAACCCAGGGGCGGTCATCCGATTTGTATACTTCCTGAACGTTTTTATACAAATCTTCTTTTTTATGATTTAAAAAATAATGAAGTCCCATTCGCTTATACTCCTTTTTTTCAAAAATACAACATAATGCAATCGACAAGAGATTTATGTAACAGGTAGTTTTTGTGTATTGATAGAAACTATGTGCACATAGTACGTTGTTCGATAATCATCGGTAATGCAAAAGGGATCTATTATATTATTTTAAACTATTGATTATATAGATTCAATTTGAAGGTTTGACATTTACATGAAGAGGTTAACCTCTCCGTTATCCTGTACACCCTAAGCGCTGCAGCACTTCCTCCAAAGTCCTGTGGGCTCAATCTATAAGCTGAGCCATGGGAGGAGGAAGTTAATTGAAGGAGAAGGCAAATGTTCATTTTTCAATGAGCATGTATATAGCTTGTACCGAGCATTTGATCGACTGTTGGGCGACCGAACAACGTCGCTTTCAGACCTACATATGGGTCTGTGAAGCGGATGGTTGTACGGATCATCTCATCTTCCGCCACGCTTTGACTTGTCTTGAACAGTCGAAAAATGGACAAGCGACTTTTCTGTTAAGGATATGTTAAATTTCTTCATTCACGAGTGTTGATTATCCAAAATTATACATACGCCTTCCATAAATTTGGGCATAATCAAACAAAGCAGCGGCCATCCCGGATTTCCAATCGAGAGGAAGCTGCCCAGAGAAAAAACGGCGAACGAACGAAATGAAGGAAAGAGAGACGTTCGTCTGTTTTTTTGGTTTGATCATACAGCCATCGCAGCAACACATACGCGATGAACGCCGCAAACAGTTGGTTGTATACCGCATTTTCCGTCGTGCCAAACAAGGTCGGGACATTCAGATATTGCTTCACCCAA